>Ga0123342_1000412_pt1 | contig 66745 bp, 20 predicted proteins | sample Turbeawhitnodule_FD_89960 | JGI IMG/M metagenome (GOLD analysis project Ga0123342, IMG submission 89960) | Root nodule microbial communities of legume samples collected from Mexico - Turtle bean Mexico white nodule | ecosystem: Host-associated > Plants > Roots > Nodule | place: Mexico: Nepantla... | reverse complement strand
TCAATAGTCTCTGTGGTTTCCATCTGCAACAATTCATATTGGCGTCTTAGGGTTTGAAGACGCACCCTTTTGATCTTATCATCACCTTTATAATTGGTTGACAAAATTGTCCAAGCCTCACTGACAGTTGTTGCTCCTTCTATATGCTCAAACATCTCGTCATTCATCCCTTGATGGATGAGATACAAAGCCTTATTGTTCTTCTTCTTCTGATCACGATGTGCTACTCGTTGCACCTCAGTTGCATTAGCAGCTAATGCAAACACTCCACTCTCAACAACATCCCTATCCTTGAAAAAATTACAATCGGTGATGTGTGCAGATCAACATTCTAAGCGTATATTAAAGATGACTATTATTTTGATATGGATAAAAAGATACTTTCAATTTACATCTCATTATATTATTATTTTAATCATTAGATACATAATTTCCAAGATATTAATTATTGCATAATTAGTTACATATTTCACCTTATTAGTAATTATAAATACTTGATGACAAGATATTTTCCTAATATCAGCAATATCACGGTGTACCCTTTTACATGATATCACGGTATGAGTTAAAGGAAATTAATAATTTTAATGATATAAACATTTCCCGAATTAACGAAGAATATAATCAAGTCAATAATTTGTCACTAACCTCTCCCCTATATCAAGTTATAAAACCCTGAATGTACTTGAAAAATGATCTCTTCAAGTATATTTGTATTAGGTTTTAGTTATTGGCAATGGTGGCTAAGATGTCTTCCACACAATATTTTTCCTTATTCCTCATCATTTCAGGTATTTAAATGAAGATCTCTCTGTTTCTGATAACCTCTTTGATATTTGTTTTGAATTGAAAAAGTTTGATTTTGATTTGATGTTTTGCAGAAGTTTTGATAATTTGGTGTTGTGGTTTTTGTAGTTATTTCAATGAGAAGTGCAGTGGTGGTTGTAGAGGGTGGTTTATGTGAGAAAGTTGAGCTAACAGAGCATTGCGGGTTTATTGATTGTCCACAGGTTTGTCGAGATGTGTATCAACAAAACTTTGCTTCCGGAGAATGCGTTATTGGTCCCTCTAACTACCCTCAGTGTGTCTGCTTCTATTACTGTTTCACCACTCATCTACCTAAGATTCCCAATTAGTTAACCCTTCTTACCTTTTCTTTCATGCTTGTTTAACAAGCTTTCAAATAAAACTTTTTTTTATTTATTTTCAGTGTTACAACAAAGAGTCCATGAAAAAAATCTTTTATAATAAAAATAATATTTTATTAAAAAATAAAATTTAAATTTAATTATAAAATAAGGTTAAGTTTGTACCAATTTATATATTATGAAATATCTTTATCACCTGTTAATATCCGAGTTTGAAGAGAACTTTCAAGAGGATAAGGAAGAGAGAAAATTTATGATATATTGAGAAACAAAGTTCAAAATGACCAAATTATAAATTTTATAATTAAATTCGAAATTCAAACACGCTCCAATCACCTACTTAAAAAATATCAAATAGATGTTTAATAAAATCAGAAGATTAAATTCAAATCCGCTCCAAGCAATTGCTCCATGATAACTAACCATGATAAAATGACGGGATGTATAAAATAAAATAATAAAATAAAAATTGATATAAAGATAAAATTGAGAAAAAAAATTTAGACCAAAAATCACTTATAAAAAAATCCTCTGTTTCTATAAGTAAAAATACCATTTTTAGTAATATCATAATTAGTATATTATACATAAAATCAAATTATAAAAATAAAATATAATCTATAGTTTGTAAGGCACAGTAAAAATAAATAAAGGAAAGTAATAGAATCCACTTATCCTTTCTCTCTCTTCTCTCTCCCTCTTCCTTCTCTTTTCAACTTTTCTTCCTTACCTCATCTATTACAAAATCTGATTATGTCTTGTTGTAGTTGAGAAGTCAGGGTACATTTTTACTTGATCAATTTTTCAAACAAAATAAGTTCATTTTTACTCTAAAGATTTCTTATTATCTGTTTTTCTCTATTATTTAGTCATTAATCTTATTGGGACCAGTTGAAAAAAAGTGTTTCTCTCAACTTGATCAAACTCATATTAAAATTTGGCAATGTTTGAATATCTTGTTTTAGGTACCGGACAAGCCTGTCTCGACCTAGGTGACCGACCGCCCGAGTCAAAGGACATCTCAAGAAATGCAATAAATGATCGTAACAACAATTACAATGACACTTAATGGGTCATAATTCGTATCACTGACAAACAAGGTCAATCCTGACTGAGTATCAACATTTGTGGAAGAAAACTCAAGAAGGAGTTAGAGGATCACTCACAAATCAACAATTATACAATTAGTCTCAAGTACTATTTAGGTCATTTTTACCTATACAGGTACAATTTCAAAGTAATAAAAAATTAGGAAGGTTAATTGTAGGCTCAATTCCCTATCTAGCATCATTTACACTTTTATTTCCCCATCTAGCACTCTTTTGTTTTTATTTCCCTATCTAGCACCCTTTTGTTTTTATTTCCCTATGTAACACTCTTTTATTTTTTATTTCGCTATCTAGCACCATTTCAAAAATAAATAAATAAACAAATAATAAATTTTTTTTATAATTTTAATTTTGAATGCATTAAAAAATAAATATTTTTAATGTTTAAAATAGTTAGAAATATAATTAATGAATAAAGAAATGAGTTTTTACAAAATAAAAAGAAAAAAGTAATAAATTTAAAATGTTTAGTTTAAAAATTATTTTTTTTAATAATGAAGAAAATACAAAATTAAAATCTGCACCAACATAAAAGTTGAATCAATAAACATAAATTAGTATTTGTTTTTATTATTATTAATGATGTAATCATGAAGTAAAAAATACAGGACATATAATTATAAAAAAACCAATCTGAATAAGGACTGATATGGACATAAGAGAACAACATGACCGAACAAAAAAAATGTTCATATTGTCGACCATCAGGACACACATAAAGAACATGTTCCAACATTACTGGATTGTGCACTTCTCGTCATTAATTATGTTTCATTTCGCACAAATTATTTAGTGTACCATTGAAGAAAATATTAAATGAATGATCATCTTTCATCTATTTTTTCTTTTTATGATTAACATATACTTATTTAGTATCGCCTTATATCTCTTATATTTATCTTATTTTTTTTTATATCTTTTATCTTTATCTTATTTTGTTTTGCCTTTATTTTATATCTTTTATGTTTTTAGTTATTATTTTTTTCTGTCATTCTTTATTTATTTCTGTTTTTTGTTTTTATTTTATTGTTGTTGTTTTTATTTTCTAGACTTATTTATTTTTGCATTTTTTTTCTTCTCATTTTTAAGCATTAAGGGTAACATTTGCATTAGTTTTTTTTTAGAATTTTGCATTTAAGGTAAACACTTCAATATTACGTATGTGTCCACTATTAATTAATACTAATTGACTTTTTTTTTTGTATAATTATGTCCTGTAATTTTTACTTGAAATTAACATGATTACATCATCAATAATAATAAAAATAAATACGAATTTATGTTTATAGATTCAACTTTTATGTTGTTGTAGATTTTAATTTTTTATTTTCTTCATTCTTAAAAAAATAATTTTTAAACTAAACATTTTAAATTTATTACTTTTTTTATTTTTATTTTGTAAAAACTCATTTCTTTATTCATTAATTATATTTCTAACTATTTTAAACATTAAAAATATTTATTTTTTAATGCATTCAAAATTAAAATTATAAAAAAATTATTATTTATTTATTTATGAAATGGTGCTAGATAGGGAAATAAAAACAAAAAGGTGTTAGATAGGGAAACAAAAACAAAAATGTGTTAGATGGAGAAATAAAAATGTAAATGGTGCTAAATAAAAAATTGAGCCGTTAATTGTATGCTTTTAAAATACTTGTTTCTCATACCAAACATATATCTAAACTTGTTGAGATTCATATATTTAATTTAAATTTTATATACAATGGCTGAACTACATCCACGGGTAACAAGAAAAACAAAAAACTATGATTTGAGGAAAAAAAATCCCAAAACCAAAATTTAATCAAATTAGATAGTCCTATACACGATGACATTTTTATTTGTATGATCTTACCAAAGAAAAGAAAAAAAGTTAAAAAACGACTCCAAACTTTATAATTTTGAGAAATAAAAAAAATTATGTAATTGAATAATAATTTTTTTTTCATATTATATACAAGTTATTTAACTTTAAAATTATAATATTAATTATCTATATGACATAAATTTTCTCCTTTGAATGATATTGTATGATGAATATGGTATGTAATTGAATTCATACATTTGGGATAATGTGTGGACTGATGTTTGTTTGTGTACTAAGTATTGATGCACATGTGGTAACAGATATCTTCGAACTTCACTAATGATCTAAGTCACATAAACTAAGATATCAAATGGTGAAAAACTAATGTGAGAGTTCATGCACATCGTGACAAATGAGATGCATGACTTGGGTTGTATTGAACTTACCCTTATCATTTCTCTTGGATTCGCTGATAATCTTTGGATCAGGTGTTAGTTTCTGGTAGGACTTACTTAATATGAAAGACGTTAGTTGTTATTATGTTTGTTGAATATCCTGGATATGTAGATGCATGTGATATTTATGTGATCGTTTTTATGTTGGGTTTTGAATAAGATTGAATAATTGATAAATTATTTGGTTTACTCTTTTGATTGAACTGTGTGTATTATAAAAATTTATTTTCACTAACTTACCTTTACTTTTTTTGTTGTGTTGTGAATTGCGGTAATGGTACTATGTACACAAATACAAACAGATAATCATATATGTGCCGAAGGTTCTAGAAAGCTTTAGAGTTTTGTTTTGAATTATGAATTGTAAATGTTTGATTTTTATAAGTCCTAATATGTATTAGAAATGTCTTGAAAAAATCTAAACTTGTATACAAATAGGTAGAACTTATCCTAATAGTTAAATGTATTTTTGAGTGTTATATAGCATGTTTAATACATTTAATTTGTTATTATTAATACATTAATTATTATATTTATATACAGTATCATTTAATTTTATTTAATATTTTTAATCAATACTAATTAAAGTTGAGCAAATTTTATACTATTAAAGTGAGTATATTTGTTTGAAGGTTGTAATCATTGGAAATGGTGGCGAATATGTCTTCAACACAATTTTTTTGCCTTATTCCTTATCATTTCAGGTTTGCAAATCCTCTTATTTAACAGTGGAATTATATAGCTGTTAAACAGTAATCTATCTATATAGGTTAAATATGTTTTTCATTAATATATATACAAATAAATTTATTTTTGTTTATAATACAAATATTATATCCTATTATAAAAGTGGTTATCATATATATATAAAAAAAACATGGTACATGATATATGTGTTGAATGAGAAAGAATATATAGATTGTGAATGCATGTTAATTAAATTGTGTTTGTTGTGCATGCATGTGGTTGTTCTTTGCTAACCTTGGCAATGGTGTTGTTATTTTCAGCTGTTTCAGAGCAGGGAAGTGGTTGGATTTAAACACAGGATGTGTGAACTGACGCTGCCAGCACTTGTTTGTCGCTTGAAGGACTGTGCATTCTTCTGTAAACATAGGTTCAAAACCAAGTTCATCTCTGCACAGTGCTTTGTTGCTGAGGATCCTCATGAAGAATGTACTTGTTTCTATAAGTGTTAAGAGTAATCAGTAATAAATTACTTTAATGTATCATCAATGTATCCAAACTTCTCATTTAACATTATATAAAATAAGAAGTCACTTCATTGTCAGAAAATTCTCTGCATTCAAACACTTGGAAGTGTGTTGGAACATTTTAAATGAAAGTGATTTGAAATAGTTGATTAATTGTAAGTAGTTCATTTATATATTAATTTAAAAATTATTTTATAATATTTTATTAATAATAGAAATTATATTAGATATTAATAATTTTTAGTCTCTAAATTAATATTTAATTTAATCAATATAATAATTTTTTTTATTTTTTTTTAAATTTAATTATTATTTAATGTAAGTTTTTATTTTATTTTACTTTTCGTCACAATTGAAAAGATAGTTATGATATTTAGATGATTTTTACTAGCTTTTCCAACCTATTCCTAACGTTTTCTCTAAATGATATTGGATTCGATTTATTTTGTATAAATGATTGGATTGGATTTTTTTAAAATAGAGTTGAATTTTTCTGTAAAAATTATGACCGGTGAAATTTAAGAAGAAAAAAAGAAGAAGAAATGTAATAATGGTCACTCAAGTTTAAGAAAAATACGAGAATGTTATTAGACATCATATAAATACTGATAACAATTAGCTAAATTTTTTTTTAAAATATATAGGTTACGAAGTGGACTTTAAGTCTAACTCAACCCCATAAAATCGGCTCATGAAGTTGAGGTTTGCACCCACTTATATACAATGAAAAGCTCTAATCTCTAGTCGATGTGGGATCTCCAACAGTATATAATGAGATTATATATATTACGAACATATTTATATTAAATATGTGAATCATTTTTAATTATATATAAATAAAATTATATAATTTATTACATTAAAGAAATATTCATATTAAATATGTTCTACTATAAATTAATAAATGTCAATTTTTTTTTGTGTTAAAGTGGTTTGTTACATCTATTATAATATAATCTTTATATATATATATATATATATATATATAAACAAATAAATATAGATAAAAAGTTCATCATCTTTATCAATTCATGAATAAACAAATAAATATATCACTAACAATAATTATATATAAAAATATAGATACTTAATAGAACATATAAATTATTATTTAAATGAGTTTCTGTCATTTACATGATATTATTTCTTGAAATTAAAAAGAAAAATTATTTTACTTGAACGATTTCTCTTCACTTAACTGATAAAACTTTAGAAAATATATTCTTGAAATAAAATTTACTTTCCAAATTTTATGTCTTATGCTGCTAGCACTGTAAACTGAACAGAAGAGATCTTCCTAAAGAAATTAAACAATTTAGAGATCTTTTATAGGTCTAGAAAAAAAATACAATAAAAGAAAATCTCAAAAAAATTAGTGCAATTGTGCTATATGTGAATATGAAAATTAGATTTTACCTAGTAACAATTTCCAAAACGTTATTGTGAAAGATTTAAAAAAAAAATTAATGAGTGAAAAATAGCCCCTAAAATTACCTTAATTTATTGTGTAGGTAAAAAAATAATGTAATGTGTCAATCCGTAAAAAATAGAAAATAACACAAGGAATTAGTTATTATTAAATCCATCAATTGTAACTCCAGTAAAAAAAACAAAAACGAGGACCAACCTACCTTCTTTCTTTTTTTCTTTTTTTTTTTTTCTCTTAGTAGGGTCAGTTGAGAAAAAGTGTTTCTCTCAATTTGGTTAAACTCAACTAAAATTTGGTAATATATAGATAACTTACTATATGTTTCTAAATTTTGGAGTGGTTCCCTTCTTTGAGGTAAAATTTGAGGTAGAATTTCTACCAGAATAAAGAATTTAAGGTAAGGGAAGTTAACTTTAACTTTTACTAGTACCATAGGCTAGAAGATCTGAATGTGCAATATTCAATTTCTCTTGCACTGATTTTGTTTGTTTATATATTGTGTTGTTTGTTTATATATTATTTAAACTTGTAGAAATATTATATTTTAATAGTTTGGAAGCTAAATATTTTGTTTGATGTTGGAAAGGTTCTTGAATATTTTGAATTTTAATTTTAAAATGTTATGTGATTGAATAATATGTATTATATATGAATGATGAAAATTGTATGAAATTGATGTCATACATCTGGGATAATGTATGAGTTGTTGTTTGATGACATTAAGTATGAAAAACATATGTTTAAGAGATATCCTCTAACTTCATTGATGATGTCAGTCATATATATTAAGATATCAGGTGGCGAGAAACTAAGAGAGAGTTCATACACACTGAGTCGAGTCTCGTTGTATAAAAATCGGTAGAACTTGAATTGTGATAGTTAGTTGTATTTTATGAGGTCTTACATCAATTCGATTTGATATGTCAAATTCATCCTTAAAATGTCAATATTCAATATATATATATATATAAATTAATATTTTATATTATTAAAAATAAAATGAGTTATTAATTTTCAAAAATATTTTCCTAAGTCAATCCATCAATTTGCTTGTAAACATGATGAAATTTATTTTAAATCTATTTTTTACGGTCAACTTAATCCATATTTTAAAATGAACGTAATTACTTGGTTGTTTTAAATCAAATGAAGGTGAAATGATGAGAAAAGAGAAAAAAAAAATATGGAAAAGTGATTAGATTTGATTGGATGAAAGAGAAAATAATGTTCAAAAAATAGCGAGAAAAAGATGTGTAGTGTGAGAAACTTAGTTTCTGCACAAATTGTTAATTGAAAATTTATAAAAAATGAAAGTAGTACAATATAATACATATTGCATTTTTTAATTACAGTTCACATTAATAATAACTCTATAATTATGGGATTTTGTAACTGATTATTGAGTCTATTTTTTATTTAAAATATAATAATAATAATAATAAGATATAAATAAATAATTATTATAATTAAAAATTTGTCTTTATTTTATTGTTTTCTTCAAATAAATCATCATTTTTATTATTTTTTTCAAATAAATCATTATTCTTTTTATTTTATTTTTAATTTTTTTTCCCTCCTTTACTTTTTTAATACAGTCCAAAAGAAACCTTAAGTTGTTGACAGAGAGAATTATCATATTATGATAATCATAGTTTTAAGACATTTGTAAAGCTGTCTAATACTCAATTTCTAAAGTGAAATTTATTTAATAACTTAAAGATGTTTTCTCTTTTTCTTTTATTGTTGTTTTCAAGTACTTTGTTCAAAGAAAACAAAATTGAAATTGAAAAGATAAATACAGAGGACGTGAGAAATGCATCCAGATGAAAATGTCTTAAAAGTGATTCAGAGATATTTTTTTTTTCTGAACATATTTAGAATATTTGAAAGACTTAAATAAATTGAATAAACTATTACAGTAAGAAATTTATTCAAATCAACAAAAGAAAAATCAAGCCTATGTTTGGAAACCCATTAACCAGCCTCTAAACTTACTTTGAATCCAAAAGATATAAAAAAAGTATTTCTGCAAACATCAGTTCAAGGAATTGGAATCTGAGAAATGACCATACTCTTAATTATACTCATCTCTCTCTCTTACTATACTTATTTTCTAAATTACTACGAGACTTTGAATTAAGGTAATGAAATATCACTCTAATTGTGTCTAGTTTTTTTCAAAACTAAACATGCTCCACTTTATCTTGCATGAACAAAAATAAGTGCATGATGTACACCTGCAGCAAAATAAACTAATGAATAAGTGAAAATTCAGTAAATGAATTTCATAAGGCTATAGGTCTATGTATATATTATACCTTGATTCTTCATACTTTTGCTTCAGAATGCCACACTATGTCTTGCAACCCTGATGAAAAGGTTTTGTAAAACTGCAAATAAGTCAGCAAACAAGGTTAGCATCAGTCAGCAACATACCATAACTAAGACATTGACAATTTAACATGATGTCGTTGCTCCCTCCGTAACATATATAGGAAATGGAACAGAGTTTATAAAAAGGTTGAATCCATCAGTTCTCAGAGAACTAAAGAAAATGTTCACATGCCTTATGAAACTCCAGTGTGTCACCCCCAGTCTTTCGAAGCTCCACCATGTGCAAGGAGGGAGCCACTTCAAAAACCTGTTACCAAATTCAATGGATCACTAATATATGTCAGGTCAAGTACATCCCTTGAACATAAATTAGCAAATAAAGAATCATTCTTACTATCTCTGCAATTAGATGAATAAGGTAACAGAAGAAAAAAATGGAATTGCTATTCTTAGCCTAATACAATTTGTCACCAATTGAGTACCACAGAAAAGGGCTACAACATTAAAAGAATGGCTCAGTACCTCTGTAGCTACTGAGAGGTGTCCCTTCCTTCCGCTCTTATCACCTTGCAGCTTCATCTGCATAATTTAAATCTGATTAAGTTTGAATAGTCTAGAACATTGTTTTCTTCTTGAGACTAATGCAGGAAATAGTTTTTCTGAGATAAAGTATAACCTTATAATTTCGCTTGTGAACATTAAATCCCAGAGGCTTGGCAGCTTCCTCAATTTTTGACATGATTTCATTTGCAGGATGTTGTGACGTAAAATGTGTTTCTTTCTTAACAATCCCATTCTGTATTGAGTTTAAACAAAATGAAGAAACAAGCATCATTAGCCTGAAAGAATTAATTACATCTCCTTGTCAATAGTATTTTGTTAGCCAATAACATATAGAGATAGCTGAATTCACATCAATCCTTAAGTAAACATAAAGCAATAAAAAATTGATCTAGAAACCAAGTAGTTCATAGTTTTGAATGTGACTTGTAAGTTGTAAGTTGTAATTTGAATAAAACCTTTATAATGCATTACACTTTAGCATGATGAAAGAATACTAATTTTTACTTACTGTCTCCTTCTCAAACAAATTTTCAAGATTGAAGCTTTGAGACCTAGATATGAGCTCAAAAGCATTCATTGACACTGGTTTCTCTTTTCTCTCTGTCACAAAATTTTCCTACATATCAAAGAGAACAAATATATAACTTGAGAACAGCTTCAACAGTTTCTTTCTTGCATTTCCAAAGAATAGTAACAATTTTATTTTTTTTATCAGCAAATATAGTAACAATGTAAATGAAAAATAGATAGAAATATTGTCATAAACATAGCACCTTGGAATCATTGAAAGCAGCAGCAACATCATCTACATTGACATCCTCTTCCTCTGTAAAAATTGCTGGTTTGTATCCTTTTTTGAACCACTCATCTTCTATGATTTCAGGAATTTTTATCCTCTGCATAAAGCAACCCAAGGTTAATAAAAGTATATACCAACTGCAAGATACCCTTTAACCACCTAAAAGATATTGAAGGGTGATTACAAAATTGAAAAACAGAATCAGGACAAAAGGGCCCAATAAAGCAAACAAATACTACTTGGTCCCGGTATATAAGACCATTTTTTAAAAAATTTCTTGTACCTTCTTTTGTATAGAACATTGTCTATTACATTAATTACTTTTTACTATAGCACCCTTCGTAACTTTATAATTTTTGTCATCGATGAGTAAAAATGTTATAATTTAACAAGATAAAACTCATTTTTCCCTGTACTGAATGGGAAAGATGACTAATAGTTCATTAGTTGATTAGATGGGAAGTACTTAGGTAAAAAGATTTGGACAATAAGTCCTAACGATTTTAATGGTGATGTCAAGAAATAATACAGATCATTAACAAGTTTAATACCATTAACAAAATTAACTATTTTTTTAATTCCTGTGAATTGTTTAAAGATTTATATATATAATATGCAGGTAGAACATGTGAAAATTAGAAAGCTTTTGGGTTCAGAACTCACTGTTAAAGGGTTTGGATCAAGAATACGCTTCAATAGCTTCTTTGCCTCAGAGGAAAACCATGATGGACATGTAAATTGAGCCTTGCCAATCTGGAAAATATGTTCAGGTTTGACATAAGCAACTTTTCTTTCATTCATTCATTCTTCTCATGGATTATATTCTGATATAACTTACTTTTTTGTACAATGCCATTTGACTTGGCTCATCAAAGGGCAAGTAACCAGCCATAAGCACAAAGAGAATGACCCCACAGGACCAGATATCAGATGTAGAACCAACATAACCTCTATCCTTGAGCACCTAACATAACGGTACACTACATAAATTTCACTGCAGTTTACAAATCTAGTCTTCCATCTGATCCATAAAAATATAAAGTAGGTACCTCAGGAGCAACATAATTTGGAGTTCCACAAGCAGTGCGGAGAAGTTCATCCTCCTGTAATAAATACATTTAGTTAAGAATTAAAGCAAGGTCCTTATTTCATGCAAATTAAAAATCACTCATAAGGGATGTAGCTGAAATGAAAGTCAAGATGAGACACTAGAAGTAACAACTATTAGGGGATGCTTTCAAGTTTCAGCACTTATATTTCTTATGACCAAACCAGAAATGCATAACATGCACATAAGGTAATTGTATGGCAAGGCAAACATGTAAATACATATCTCACTAACCTTCTGTGCGTAGGTACTTAATCCAAAATCTGTAATTTTCAGAATACCATTTGAGTCCAGAAGAAGATTCTCTGGCTGCAAAGTAGAATGAGTATTGATTATGAGTCTGATTCCTAAATCAACTCAAGAAGGAAAATAATTGATTCTTGCTCACACATATGTGACTTATGAATCTGTTAATTAAATTAAAGGAGAGGATTGTGGTAGATGATTATTGACCTTCAAATCTCTGTGGTACACCCCTCTACTATGGCAGTAGTCAACTGCATTGATTAGTTGGTGAAAATAACTTCTTACTTCATCCTCTTTAAGTCTCCCATCCTGAGCCTAGAAATCAAATTATGCAAGATCCAAGGAATGTATCAATGTACTGACAATTATTCTTATAATACCACCTCCATCAAGAGAAAGAAAAATTATATATATATATATATATATATATGTATAAAATATAATATGAAATGAATAAGGGACTTACTATTTTGTCAAATAGTTCTCCTCCATTAATCAACTCTAGGACAATGTAGATCTTTGTTTTGCTTGCCATCACCTATGCTTAAACAGAGAGGGGTTAATGACTTTGAGTACGTGTGTGTGTGTGAATGATGAGAGAGCTCAAGTTCCATTTATCTTTAAAATGACCAATTAATCTCCATTCGATTCTGGAATAATGAGAATTGTGCTCTTTACTTGCAAAATTTGCTTTGAATTCAAATTCGGGTTCTCATTAGGAGTTGAGGTTATTTTTACCAACTTAAGTCACTTTCTGCGTCAACTTCGAATGTGCAGAGTATTGAATGGAACAGATAGAAATAAAAAGGGTGATAGATATTTTAATATATGTTCTATTTTACACAACAACAAATATTAATATTTATATTAAAAAAAAAATTATATATTTTTTAATGAAAATATAAGCAAAATACAATGTTAAAATAATTTTCAAAGCTATATATGAAATGGAAGCAATTGAAAAAATTACATCCCCGTTTGAATCGTTTCCGATAAGAGAAATAATAATTATTAACTAATTAAGCAAACTTTTTTCAACTCATTATAAAATGGTGACCTTACTAGGCATTACCCAACCTCAAAAAAAATGGAATAACCGTCAAAGAAGGAAAATTATGCATTCCCTTAGCCAGGTGTACTTCATTACGCTTATATTAAAAGGATACCATTTGTGGGTTCAATTAGAATTAATTAAAAAATTAATTGCAAATATGAACTTTAAGATAGTTATTTTAAATGAATAATTTTATTATGTAACACTGTTTATACATTATATAATTGTACTCAATACTTTATTTATATCTAAACTAAGTAAGATTAATCATCTTAAGATTATAAATGTGAGTTTATCCCACATTAAATAGAAACGAAGTCTGAATAACAATACATAAAAAAATAAAATAAAAATCACGTACTTATCTTCTTAGAATAATTTTGGATTAAAAATAGTTTTTTCGATTTCTTATATTAAATGTTCGTAATTTATTGGTGCAGAATCACTTAGAAAATCTCCAATAGAAATCTTAAAATACAGAAGAACTGAGTTCTCTGAAAAACAATAATATTGGGCCCACAGCACCAAACGGTGAGTACAGTTAACCTCATTTTATTTCTTTACGCACTCCAACAAAATCTGCTACATTATCACGTGCTCCACCATATTCTATACTTCACCTTCATTCATTGTTTTTCTTTGTAAGAAAAAAAAAGGAATTTCGTTTTTGTAGATGAAGAAACATCTCTTATAAAAACAGAGATCTTGCCACAATCTACCACGAAATAGAAAAAGACAATTATAACATTAACAATAACATTGGCAATAATATTTTTTTAAAAAGTTTAATTTTCTAAATTCTTGCTGCAATGTTGAATGAGCTTTTCGATGTTTTTCATTAAAAGGAGAAAAGTGTGTCTACCTCATAAATTTTGACAACGTTTGGATGATTGATCATCTTCATCGCTGAAATTTCTTTCTTCAGCTGCCAAAAGAATAAATCCATAACTTAAATTCTCCACACAAGAAACACAAACTACAAAAGCTGCATTAGTAATGAGCAACCTTAATAAGCTAGCCGAAACCAAGATTTAAATAAAGTATATGATGTCTGGTTCAATTGGAGCATCATTGTTACCTGTTCCGTCATCTTGTGGCTGAGTACGTGCTTACGATCGAGGATTTTGATTGCTACATGGTTTCCATTCTCAACGTTCTTTGCGAACTTGACCTTCGCAAAGCTTCCCTCGCCAATGGTTTTTCCGAGCTCGTACTTCCCCAGACGTGTACGAGGTCTCACCGGCTTCCCGCTCATGTTTCTCTTCCTACAACGTTTGTCTGTGTGGTCTTATGAAACCGGTTCGATAAACGAGTATGAACCTCTCACTTGCTTCAACTAGTGTTTGTGTTTGAGACAATGAAAATGAAGATGATGATGATGATGAGAAGAGTGGTGAAAGAGGTGAATAATATTTTTGGGTGGTGCGTGTTTGAAGCGTGTGGGAAAACGTGGTCCCTCGATTGGTGTTGTTGTTTTGTTTTGGGAAGAGAAGAACACAACACAACACAAGAACACCAAACAAACCAATCAAACATCTCTTTCTTTGCTTGAGTGGTTTTGCTTGCATTCCTATGCACCTTCCTGGAAATTGCTCAGTTCATCCCTTTCCCCAAAATACCCCTCTTTCCATGTTCTGCTTCATGTGATTTGAGGTAAATATTTGCAAAAATATTTAAAGAAAACACAATTTAACTGTTTTTACTATATTTGTTCACTAATAGAATTGCTTCAGCCTATAATAATAAAAACACACACAGATTTATTTTATTATAGGAAAAATATTTAATATGTAAATGTTTATTTACTACTTCTTAGACATTGACCAATAAAATAGAAAAATCAATTTAGCTAAAGCAATGTAACTGAAGATACTTAAAATGTTTTTTAATAAAGGACTGAGATAGATATAATTAAATATATTTTTAATGCTAATAATAATCTAAAGAATTGTGCCAGCAACTACTTGTTAAACAAAAGAAATAAAAAATAAAATAGCAAAAATAAATCTACAGCATTTAATGTATTTAATTTTAAGAAAATTTAATTCATTAAATAATAAGTTGTTTATCTTAACATGTTTTTAATATGCAAGAGAACTTTTATTCAATTTTTTTGTTTCTAATAAAAGTTTCTTGTCGTGTTCGAAATTAAACTCTGCTTCGTGATTTAAACAATAAACAAGCGACTAGAAAATTAAACTCTTTTTTTTTATGAATGTTCATAAAAAACTTGTTGAAATTTTTTTTATGTGACCTATTTTATGTTTTCTTAATGATTGGTTTGTTTGTAGGTAGAATCTGTTGGATTTTTTAGATCAGAGCAGGTTAACTCTGCTATTTTTTATATAAAAGATGAGACATTCATTTTATTTTATTTATTATTTATTGATAAAAAAATTTGTAGTTTTGTAAAATTTTATATATTAAATATTTTTTGAATTATTCTGAATTAATATTTTATATACTGAAAATAATTAAGTGGTTAAAAAAGATAAAAGTAAAGAAGTATTAAGAAATGAGAATATATAAAAAAGATACAGAATATATATATTGCAAATAAACAATTATACAACTATTATATTTTTAATATAAGTTTCTTACATACAAGAAGAAAGACATAACCCTAATAAGCACATATAAAATGGTAAATGTGAAATAATTATTATAAGGAGTTAAAATATGAAGAAGTTTTGGGGATAGTTTTGTAACTACTGCATGATTATAATATGCAAACACGCACTTTTCTTTCAAATGATTATCCTGAGTAAAATTAATATGTTTTTTGCATAATGATTCATCCACCATTATTGTTCTCTCTGTGACGCAAAGAAACGTAGTATATTTGCTTTCATAATAAAAATTTGAAATTAAGAAATTAAGACATGAATATGAAGTGTATATCTTATCTTTTATGCATATTTTGGTCGTTGTCAGTGTGATCCACCCTTGACTCTGCAGGTATATATGGACAACTTTTTTTCTAAATTATTAAATGTCGTTTTAATAATTGAGAAACACATTAAAAGTGTCATGATCTTATTATTATATTTTTAAATATGAATAAACAGAAGAGCCAATAACAAAACATTAATAATTTTAAGAAAAAAAATGTGATAATAAACTGTTGATTATGAAGCTCGGACACTCCTTTTAAATAGCGTGTCACACACATGTAACACTATGTTCAATTTAAAAAATATTTGTTGGATTTCTGAGAGTTTTAGCACAATTTTAAAAAGAAAAAATACATTAATTTTCTAAAACTCAAATTTATTGTATAAATTTTTATTATGATTATAAAAAAATAAAAAACAAATCCTTTTAAACAGTCATGAAAAACAACTTTTTACTTTAAAAAAAATCTGAAACATATTTATACGTACAAATTTTTATTGTTAATTTATATAATTCATAATTATATAATATATATTTGTGTCTTGTGTTCTACATTTTAGAGATTATAAGTATTTCGGTGTTCGTGTCTAAATCAATGTATGTCATTGGAAAACGTTAAAAATTAAGCTTAATTAAGATAATGCGTGGCATAAAAATATCTTCAAAGCTATTTGCTTGGATGTTTTAAGTTTACTAATTAATTATACATATAAAGGAGCTTTTCTACTTTAGATAAATTATTTACTCACCTCTTAAACTTTAAGATTATCACATTTACTATTTATGATATTTCAATGTTACATTTATTGTTTTACTTTCATTTTTCCATTAAATGCTTGAAATTTCACTCATAGAAAAAGGAAAGTGAACGTATCTTCTAAAATAAAATTAAAAAACATTTAGTGTGACTTTTCACAATTTTTTCAGTGATATTCGGATTCTTTAATTAAGAATTGGAATTTCATCTCTAAACATTTTACAACCTAAAACTGTTATTTTATTTCAAAATATAGATCGAAATTGAGAGAGAAATAGTTAAATATAAAATCAGAATTCCATAAGGAGAAGTTAATGTAATGTTTTTAAAAATAATACAATTGCGACTTAATGAATTTAAAATTATAAAAGCATAAATTTAAAAGGTTAAAAAATTGAAGTCTAATTTTCTTTAAAGAGAGAACTTTTTCAACCTTCAATTATAAATATAGTTTACTAAAATACAATACTTTAAGAGCATTTATAACATAATGGCTTAAATGAGATATTTCTCTTAAGAAATTTATAAAAAAAATTAATTATTCAACATAAAAACTCACACTAATATCAAACTAGGCAAAGTAACTATTTAATTTAATTTTCAAGTAAATCATTAAACAACAATCAATTTAAAAACAAAAACTAATTAATTATTATATTGATTAAATTTAATGTTATTTTATAAATTAAAAAATTATTGATATTTAAAAAAGTTTTTATTAATAATAAAATTTACAAAATTGATATTTAAGTACTGAGATCTTAGATAACTACTTTAATTAAAAATTTAAAGTAATTAATAGTTAAATTTTTCATCGTTAATATTAGATATCAATTTAAAAACTATTTTTTAAATTTTTATTAATAATAAAAACTACTTTAATAAAAATGGTTTTTAATTTATAAAATTATATTTAATTATAATGACTAATTATTTTTATTTTTAAATTAGTTCATATTTAATTATTTATTTAGTGTTTATAAGTTATACCATTAGTCTCGTATTAATTCTTAAAATACTCTATTATTTTTTTATTCAAAACATATTTTTTTTAGGAATGTTGCTTATATAAAAAAAACTATATTTATAAAAATAATCATACTTTATATTCTGTAATAAAAGATTTATTTTAAAAAACGTCACTTAATTTTTAGTAATATTTATCTAACAAAAATGAACTAAACAATTTACAAACGTTGAATTCTTTTAAGAAACTCTAAATAAATCCAAGCATTACATAAATTTTACTATTCACAAGCATGAGGTGATGTAATAATCGTAATTTCATTATTTTGTAGAGTTAAAATATCCGACGATACTTTTGATGAGAAAATATCTTAAGATACAACAAATTTGCACCATGAACATGTACCAAAAGCACTTGTACTATAATTGGTTCTTTTCATTATTTTGTTCAACGTATACCATAAATGGTGTGTCCTTTGAAGAGGTAAAATATCTTGCTATTGTTAATGAAGATTAACAAATTTGATAAAGTCTTCTCTTTACATTAATTATGATTATTAAACTTTTCTCTGTTGTGATTTAAGGAGGTTTGTAGAAAGACGTGTCTTTTTGTAATTAAAGGTTGTGATTTGAATGGGAAGAAGTATACCAAATGTGCAAATATCTCCACAAGAATTAAGAGAAGTGTGTGAGTGAAACTAATAATGAAGAAAGTCCAAAAAGAGACATTATTGAAGAATAGATGAAGATGGAGAAGAAGACAATATAGTATTTTGGATTGTGGTCGCACCCATGTGGTTATCCTTCACCGTACCATTCGTACCATTGCAAATTTTGTGGCGTTAGTGGCCTTTTCCTGTGCGCTTCAGAAAACACGATTTTCAATTATACATATTAACTTTATAAAATTTAATATTTAATATTTTAACCGTATTACTAATACAAAATATTCAATGTAAATTATTTATAAAAAAAACTTGATTAAACACTTTTTATGCTTTGTTTGAATTTTTTTTTAAAAAATAGACAAAAAAAATGAGGTAAAAATAAGGTTGTTTAAATTAAGGATTGGAAAGTGAAGGAAAATAAAGAGAAATTTTATGAAAATCTGTGAGGGATGTGATGAGTATAATTAATAAAAATTAATTATTAAAATTGTAAGATTATAATTTTGTTTTTATGGTTAAAACTAATTTAAAATAAAATATGATTATTTATTTGTGAATGGAAGTTATATATGATTAAATATTATTCCTGTTACGGTCCATTATCTCCATTGGAAAAAAATATAGATCATGGAAAAAATATATCTGATATTTTGAATTGATGCAAAATTGTTAAAATTAAATTTTAATAAAACTAAACTAAAATTAATCTTAAAAGATTTAAGATAAATTATAAATTTCGTAAAATCAACACAAATTGGTGTAGGGAAACTTTAATCATTTTAATTTTATTTGATCTCAATGTTCTAAATATTCTCTTATTTTTAAAAATGTAACTATTATAAACATTTTTATCATTTTTTTTCTGGATTTGAGTGGTATTAAATTTATGTTGGAGAGGATGAATCCAAAGACAATAAAATTAAAGCCAATCTAGAAAAACAGTAAAGTTATAAGTTAAAGTTTAAAAATAAATGACATAATCGATTGTATGACATACTCAATTATAGACATCATAATTAATTATTGATTATGGTTAATAGTGAATCATATATTATCAATTATATTAATCAATTATATATGTAACATAATTGATTATTCTTGAAAATAAAGCAATAAATAATTGATTATGATTTTTATATAACTGATTATGTAATTTAAAAGTAAGAACATTTTCGTATTTAAAAAAAAAAAAAACATGACTTTCTTTTTGTTTAAGCTCATATAAGCCAGTGTGTTAGAAATTTAAATAATTTTTACGCATGACTGCTGCAAATCCATTTGATAGTCCATCCATAAAAAACAAACATAACATTAATGAAATATTTTCTTACAAACTTTTATTTAAAAAAATTGAACCAAAACTTTAGTTAAGAAAATTGAGTGTAGTATATCACCTAGTATGCATGGAGTAAAGATTTAAATTTATTTTAATATAATTTTTTTTTATAAGAAACTAAATATAGAAATTTTTATTTAAAATTTTGTTAATTATATTTCAAACTAATTTTACATATTCTTAGATTAATCCTAAATGTATAGTTAGTCATCAGTCAATTGATTCATTGACACATTTACACCCACAAACTATACCAGTTGTACAAGTGTATTTAGTTTTAAAATTGGTTATTTTTAGTAATTCAAAACTTAAAACATAATTTTTTTAAAACATGCATATTAAATCAATAGACAACACTCGCAAACAAAATTATTTTCTAGAAGTAAATGCATTCATATTCTCTTTTTCTCCTTTTTTATGTACATCTTTTATCTTTTATTACTTTAATTATTAAATTCGTTGGAACTTTTTTTCTTCTTCTTATCCATTTTTTTCTACTCCAAATAGAGTTTATGTTATTCACTACTAATTTTCTAACATGTAAAGGTAATATTTTTAAGAAAAAAAAAATTGATAATTTTATGCAAAAAATTATTTAACTATTATTTAAATCAATAAATTTTACTGGAAGAAAAAATAGAAAATTATGTATCTTAATGTTAATATTAATTTGATACAACGTTGTAATTTTTTATATGATAGAGACATAAAATTTTAACATGACATAATTATCATTAAATCCAAGGAGAAATCATAAGATAATAAGAAAACAAGAAAACGGAGGAAATAATGAAACACATCAAAGCTAAATACAATTTATGATGCTCTAAAATATTTTATAATATAATGTTAATTTTATGAAATATTTTCATGTATTCCAAAACTCTTCGACGAGCTACAGTTTATTAAGATTTAAACTTGTTATAATAAAAAAGCTTTTAAATTTAATGTGGGCTCCACAAAAGTGAAATTATTGAATTTTTATAACTAAATTTAGTGAAAAATAATAATTAATTATTATATTAACTAAATTAGATATTAATTTAGAAACTGAAAATTTATTTCTATCTAAATGGTTTCTATTATTAATAAAAATTTATAAAATATATAAATTTATATATAAAATTAGCTATTTAAGTTTTAATGGCTAATATTTTAGATTATAAATTAGTCTCTAAAAAATTAATAGAAACTAATTTAGAATATAAAATAATAAGTAACTAAAATCTTGGTAATTAATGGTTAAATACCAATTTAAAAATTATTTTATAAATTTTTATTAATAATAGAAACTATTTAAATACTAATAATTATTTTAATTTATAAAATAATTTCTAATTTCATCAAATAATAACTAATTATTTTGGTTTCTAAAACTAATTTCTATTTTTGAAAATGAAAGCACTTATTCTTTTCATTTGTTTATATTGAAACACCCATAAATAAATGAGAGCTAAGAAAGTAAATTTATATAATTTTTTTATTAATTTTATAATTGAGACCAATCAATTTCATTTTTAATTGCTCTTAATTTACTGGATTTAAAAAAAAATATTTAAATGATATATAATTAATTGATTATATCTAAAAGTATAATTGATTATTTTATTATATAAAATAATTATTTCATCATACGTATATAATTTCATGACATAGACTAGGTATAATCAATTATGTTATATTTATAAAAAAAAAAAATCTTTCTCTCATTACATTAATGTATTTTTTAGTCAATTATTATATATTATCAAGATTTATTGGAATGGAGAAATAAAAAATAGAAAAATAAATGAAAAAAAACCTCCTACTCTTTTGTCTAATTATGATGGTCTTATCATCGATAACATTATTTGCTCTCATGTAACACATGATCATCACAATTGATAAACAAATACAAACAAGAAAAGATGGTAAGATAGAGTTTGAAAAACATTCATACTAACTTTTATTACATGGTAACACATATATCTAAAACTTTCATTCTCAATCATTTATACATATCACAAAATTAAATATCTTTCATAACATGTGTAATCTATAAATCATGTAAGAACACTGCTGAAATACATCACAAAACACTTGACTCTACTTTCAGAAGACACATGTGTTGAATTTGACTTAAAGATTTGCACATGAAATACTACATTCACTATGTTGTATCTCCAAAATAGCTACATCAATAAGAACTAAGTCCTCTCATATGACAAGTAAATTCATATGACTTTTTAGACCAACTATTTTCCAAATCGTAGACTTAATCATAGAAACCTCCCTTAATTCTCACAACTTGATAATCTTCATTTATGTGATTCCAAAATATTACTAGAGTCAGGATATGATAACATTCCTCTTCTATGATTTGAGTTTTCTTCTTTGGTTGGATAAGTAAGCATGCGTGAAAGCTATGGAATAAGGTAGTATTCAGTTAGGTTGAAGTGGATTTGGAGAGAGTTTATATAAGAGGTCAGACCAACTCAACTAGAAAGGAGCATATCTTTCGATTTAAGAGAAGAATAACTTGGAAATGACTCTTGAACAAGTAATGGCCAAAAATCGGATAATATTTCAGTACTCGTACAAAAATAATTTCACTGAATTAATTTTGCCAGTGAGAGCTTGACTCACCCAACGACTAAACCACTCAGAATTTTTATTTAAAAGGCTTGTCCAACAACCACATTTCTTAGGTTTTTAATAAATTGGATTTTTTCTAAGCGAGCATCTAGCTCACCCAACGAGTTTGCATAATTTATAAAAAGTTACATAATAATATATATGCCAAATTGGTTCATGATGGTTTTAAGTTCATTCTTACTGCATAAAATTGAATATATTATTTCAAACTAACTAAATCTTGTACCAATATGCTTTAATTGGAGAAATCTAACAACCAAACTAATACATTCATACTCTCTTCAAAGTATTCAAAAATATGGTATTCATTTCAAAATAATCCAAGGTATACAAAACCAAAACTAAATCAAGATAAATTTATTTAAACATAATCAACCATAATAGATCTAACATCAACTCCTTTAAATAATAAAAAAATCAATCAATACACCATTCCATTCAAAACAGTGTGATCACGTGACCTTTACATTCAAATCGTCTAAGCTAAGGTACTATTTAAAACTAAAATAGTTTCCCTTACTTGTTTAGTTTGTTCAACATTAGACTAAAAGTTCCAACTCCACACAAGTCACAAGAAAGTTGATCATGCACATAAAGTTATAATGAATGATCTCTTATGATACTAGAGTAGCATAGATTCGTCCTAACTCTCAAAATGTTACATAAATACACTTTCCCCCAAGACATACAAAATTTCTCAAAACTCAAGAAAAAAGAGTGGCGAGAAACTTTACTCTAAAAAAGAAATTGATTGAATAAAATTGTTTTATTCTTTATCAATATTTATGTGGTAGACTGCAATTTTCATAATGATAAACTAATTTCTCAAATTTTTAAGATAAAATAGAGTTATAGAAAGATGAAATTTCTTTAGCAATAAAGTTTGAATAAAAAAAAAATTATATAAATTTTTCACCTCCATTTTAGATGTACTACTTTTTATTCTTAAACAATTTTTCATGTCTTTACAATTTTAGTTTATTTAAAAATGAAAATCACATTTTAATATATAATATTTTGAAAAGGATACGACTCAAAACATAAGTTTTAAAAAAATAAATAAATAAATAAATAAATAAATAAAAAATAAAAAATAAAAAATAAAATATATATATATATATATATATATAATAGAACTTAGTATTTTAATATACGATTTATTTTTCACGTCAACAAACTGAACTTAACAAACAAATATTGTTTACATTTACTTAATCTATTGATTTTGTTTATATTTAGAAATGCGGCCGAGTCTATTTTATTAACATGGTTATGTGGGTAAAAATCTAACAACCCATAAACACGAATATATATATATATATATCAACTTTTTAATTATTGGGTTTTTTTCAATTTTAAAATTAAAATATTATTTATTTACATTTTAAAACACAATTATAGCATAATCACAAGAAATATTAGTATTGAATTTAGATACAAAAATTAACTTTATAAGTCCAACAATATGTCCTACTTTAGTGTAAATTCTATGTCTTACAACAAATGAAAAATTAACTTTTACATAGAGTTGTAAAATGGTTTCAGTCCAATTAGTTGTTCACCTATAAAAAATGGACATGATGAGTTGATTTTTATCCTAGTAAAATAGATTGAGAATCTTTACTCATTCCACTAAAGGATCGATTCACCAATTTTTTTTAAAATTTTTAATTTTTTTATATTTTTATTTATAGAAAATAATATATTTAATCGTATAATTATTTTCTACATTTTTATTTGATTAATTAATGTTTTTAATTAGATAAATTAAAACAATTATTACCTTTATATATTAAATTACTTTATTATAAATAATAATTAGGATATAGTTTGTAAGTGTTATTATTTATATTATATACATATTTTGCATCATTCAAATAATATAATACAAAAAGTTAATATTTTAAACTATTTTTTATCTTAATTTTTAATTTAAAAAAAATGGGTTGGTGGGCTAGCTTGTTCTACCCAGTCTTTGTTGAGTTAGGCGGGAAGAGTTAAAGTGAGATGGTGAGTTAAAAATAACAATTCGACCTGCAACCGAATACCTATTTTGTCACTCTTATTAATACACTCTTAATTGACCATTAATGACTCCCATTCTTAAATTAATTTATGAAATCTCCACCAATTATTCACCGCATGATATTATTTTTTATTTGACTCAATATATTATTAATATCCTTACATAATACTTGCCTCAAATCTCAATAGTACATATTTGTTAATTATTAACAAATACAAAACATCATATTAGTATCACACATATCTACATACACATTATATTTTCAATTTAACTTAGTGATTCACAATTTATGATCAATCACACACGGTCATTCATGACTTATCATCAATAGTATTCAATGATTCACAACTTATCAATAATAAAAAAACATGTCATATCTAACACCATTAATCAAATAACATCTTTATGCATCTTCATATATTACATTCATATACACATAACATTTATCAACTTAAAAACATATCAATTATAATAAATTTATGCATCAGATGTTTCTCCTCAACCACCAAATTATCTAGAATTTCACTTGAGCCACAATATTCTCACTTAAGTAAAAAATCTTTCACAAGAAGTGATTTATCTTTATTTTTTCTTGAACAAGAATTACATTGAGAAAAGAGATTTTCATTTGAGTAATCATTCAAGAACAATGAAATAACGTAGCAACTTAGAAACATCCCAAAATATATTTTATTGAATCGAGCATGCTTAATAAGTTTAAAACAACATTTAACACTATACTAATTATTTAAAACCCATATAACACCGATGTAGCTCAAAATAACTATCTTGAGTCCAAAAATTACAACCTAGTTATAACTCAAACAACTTAAACATGTAATCATTTATCATATTTATATAGTTTCAAATCAATTTAACTAAACATCTTTTATAAAATGGGTACAATATCCAAATATGAATATTTCAAACATGTAATTATTCAACAACAATTCTAAAATCATCAATTATTATTACAATTTTGGAAAGTTGAACAATTTTGCATTTCCTTAACCTTAATCTCAAGTCATCTCAACACTTTAACTATAATTAAGAATAAAATAAATTTATCACATCTCTTTGCCTTAATTCTTGTGTTTTTTAAGAAATTACTCTAATCTTATAAAAGTTAAAGAATGAACCTAGTTTAATATATATTCATTTCTATAACTCTAATCTTACATGGAGTAACAAAACCTCCCACATGTAATCGAACCAAAAAATAAAACTTTAATCTAAGATAAGAGGAAAACTTATTCTAATTAAAATTTTGATTGGTTAAATTGAGTGTCGTATTGTCATCGTCTCACTGAAATGAAAAAAAAAATGAGAAATGAAAAATAAGGTGAAAGTAAAATGAAAATGTATTGATGTAGGATGGGGAGGACTTATAATATATATTCTTTTAGAAAGTATTGTTATATGCAGCGGTTGGTATCAGACAAGTCATATAATTCGATATCGGTGATCAACCGACTACATTAATTATTATATATTAAAGATTCTCAATAAATGACAACAATGACAATTATGAAAACTCCCTACGAATTATGATTATGTCTTACCAAATCAGGTGACATCAATATACAAATATACCAATATACCAACATACCAATATACCTCCCCAAAAATCAGAAATATGCTATAAATCAGTTAGCAACGAATATTTGATTGATTCAGCTCATCACAAGAAGGGCCCATGACTAAACACTATAACTAAATCCTTTCCCTCTTTGTACAACATAGTACTTACTTGATCGTCGGAGTACTTTTTTCAGGTTAATCCCGACAGAGAACCATCAATTAAAGGAGGAGACTTGAAGAAAGGAGCGAGGAAGCTACCGGCACATCAACAATTGTATAACCAATTTCAGGTACTATTTAAATTCACTTTGTCTATATAGGTACATTATAGATTAAAGATTTATACAAATACAAAATAAACTTAAAAACGTAGCAATATTATTTTTGTAATTGTTTATATGTAAGTATGTTATGAATGTAGCGGTTCAAAACTCTGTGTCAGCTCTTGATAATGTTTTATATGTAAATTCCAACCCAGTGGCATTTCGTTGCAACTGGGGAACCTAAACGAAAGCAGACGGACGCAGAAAGGAAAGCAGTGCTGTTATCCATCACATAATCCAACAATTTCAATGTTCTCTATGGATTCTTTCTACTTTGCTGCCAAAATAAAGTATAATTCTTATTAGTTTTTTCTAATTAACTAATAAAAAACAATTCATTGTGTATGCAACTTGCATGATTCATACTATCGACAAAAAAGTTTTAGGGAAATTTTCCCTTCCAATCACATCTTTTTATCATTTGCATTACTCTAATTCAAAATCTTAGTTTGTATGTTTTATCCATGCTTCACCTTAAAAGAGAGTATTTTTGGGACCCAAAATTAGAATGGTGAGCCACCTCTGCAGAAGACTTGTGCCACTGTATATCCAAACAAACAAACCAGTTGTCCAACTTGAATTTTGAAAACCGATTCCTTTCATTAAATATGGATAAAAAATATCAATTCCTTTCCACCCCTTTCAACGCCACCTCATGAATAAGCTTCAAAACCTGTGAGATGCATGCAATAAGGCTCTTATTTTTATACTATTTAAGACACAATATTATTAACCTTGTTCAAAAGCAGAAGACTTCAATGGCCCTCATAACTATGACTTAACTCATGCTTCTCACCACCTATTTTTCTCTCCTCTGTCCCATTCTCCTCAACAAATCAAACCCACCACCTCCTTCATCACAAATATTCTGCTTCTGCTTCTTTCTTGGCACTCCTCCAAGGCAAGTTTTTCTCTTTCTGTTTTATCATCTTATGATTCTTACGTTAAACAATAATTCTGAGTCTTCTTCATTCTTCAGGTGATGACTCCATACACTTTCTTTATGCTGTGTTGCTTTCTCACTAATTTTATTTTCAATTTCAGGACAAGGGTGTTGTCTGAGAGTCTACTGTTAAATGGAAACACAAGTAGTGGGAAATGAAGAGTGTGAGTACAAGGAAAAGCAAGGGACAACAAAACCATATTACTTGATGGTTTTCATCTCATCTTTGTTGATAAGCATAATTGGAGGTTCTTTGCTCGGGTGGTGGCTACACAAATACCATCCAACAAACAGACAACTTTGGATGGTACCCTTTGGTCTCATTTTTTTGTTTACCCCGGCAATTGTTTGCCTCTCTCTCGTTCTTTCTGGCCCTAGTATTCCCAAAAACGAGGAACATGATGTTCTGAACATGAATCAACTAACATGATGTTTTGAACCTGAAATGTTCAATATATATTGGAAATACTTTAATCACTTGTGGCATTTTGCTTGAAATCGTTAAAAAAAATTTGTTGATGTGGATGATTTACTTTATACCTGATTCTGCAGGCTTTAACTGTGATGTGCTTCTTCTGTACGTTTCTGGTTTAGGCATGCACGATTGCTAATCAAACTCATAAAGTTTCATTGGATAAGTGAAGGGTAGATCCCTCTTTCTTTCTTTTTTCACTCTTCATTCACTTTGTTCCTTTTTCTTGTCCATAATTCAAAAATAATAGATATCACAAGTCTCAACACGAGGAGTTGTTATCTGGGACCAAAATTTCAGGTTTAACGTGACATAAAATATTCCATACCAGGAAAAAGCTGAGAATCTAGGCAACATGTGAAGTGGGAAGATATTTGTAATTTAAAAAAAGAAGTAAATTTTGGTGAAAATGAAAGGGATTTGTAAGAGTTTGTGGTTATATAAGTTTAGAGATTGCTTGTTTTAAAGAGGTTAATTCCTTAGTAGCACAGAATAAGGAAAAAAGAAAAGAAAGTTATAAGTGAGAGTTTTTGTATTACTCCAGATTATATGATCCAATTGGAATTGACTTTTAGAAGTCCACTTCAAAAATAGTATCTTTCAAAATAATGTTTCAACTTCACATCAACCAACCCTCCACTCATTTTTCTATCTATTTATTTCCAAGAGATCATTCCAACAATAAAGTAGCATATGTGCAACACAAAGGAATAAGGATAATTTTTTTGCTACACTTTAAGGACTAACTTTATTTCAATCTCGGTAAGTTAATAAAAGTGTATGACATAATTTATTTAGTATAATTTAGAATAGTAAAAAATAAGATTTATTATTCATATTAGTCCTTTAGATGTATGGGGATCAAACTGACATATAATTAAAATTAATATTTGATATTAAAAAATTATTTTTCTTTTAAATATGTCATTTTTTTTCTTTCTTTCCCATTTGTTTTAACATCTACACAAAATATATATTATAATTTTTTATTCAAATATTTTTTAATAACAAAAATAAATTTATAAACTATATCTTTAAAATAATTTCTAAATTCACTTTCAACTATCACATCATTCACAAATTTTAATAAAGTATTTTCACAATTTTATATGCAAATACAATATTAGTTCTAACCTTCTCTCTCCACATACCTCACCCACTTCCGCAACCTTTCTCATACCTAAATAATCCAATATCAACTTTGTGTACAAAGCTTTCCTGTAGCAGATGGTAATGTTATGGGCCTATAACTTATGGACCCAATAAATACAAGACTCTAAAACCAAGTTGGATAAATGATTGGTAGTTTTTTTTTTTTTTTCATCTCTACATATTTTTTTCCTCCACCCACACAATTTTATAAATCTTAAAATTGACCTTATTTTTTATTTAAAATTGAAATATGTCACGAATTTATCAATTCCAAAGTGAATCATATTGCTTTTTGATAAGAAAGTGTTTCAAAAACAAAATTTTGCATAAATTGTTGATTTCTGAATTTTGAAAAACTAATTTCTATATTCAATTATTGATAAATATTAAAATGTTAGTGCAAGAATTAAATGTATGATTACTGAGTGTAGAAACTAAATGTAAATTTTGAATAATTGCATAATCAAAATGAAAAAAAAAATACAAAAGTTTAATAAACTTTTCAAACTAATTAAAATTTCATTAAGATTCAACTATGTCCAAGAACATCAAACTGTGGTAAAATATTAATACTAAGCATAATAAATATTTATTAAGATAAATACAAATTTAAAGAGTCTTTCATCTATATTATCAAAATCATTAATAAGTAAATTTTAAATTTAATTCAATTTTATAAAATAAAATAAATTTTATATTCATTTATATATATATATATATATATATTATAAAATTTATTTATTTTTAATCCATGTAAAATTTTAAATAAAATATATAATGTGCATGAAAGTGCACACTTGTTCACACTAAAAAATTAATAAATAGAAACAAAATTACTAAAAAGTAATTAATTATTATATTAATTAAATTAAATATTATTTTAAAGACTAAAAAATTATTGATTTTTAAATTATTTTTATTATCAATAAATAGTTTCTAAATTGATATTTAATTAGTTAAGGTTTTAACTACTAATTTATTAAAAAAAATTAACAACAAATTCATATCACTTTATAATTCCAAACCATATCACTTTATTAAAAAAATACAAAAATATGATGGACTAGACCAAAACCCATATGTTAAAAAAAAACGATACATAGTTAGACTATACCTATTCATAAAGAATTCTAAGATCAAACTAGATATTATACCAATGAAATGATTCTCTATGAACAAACTAGATATTATACCATGAAACATTAGTCCTAACAGTAAACGCAACACAAATCAAGGCATAATCACATTCAAGCCAGACATTGGTAAGCCTCATCTTTTGAGCTTCCTCCATAGCATGTATAACTCCATAAAACGCAGCAACCATAGCAGTCGGAACTTCAAGAAACATAAATAAAACACCAATAAATTTCCCTATACTCCCATCTAACAAGAAGGGATGAAAAACTTTATCGCTAAGACTACAAGTATTAATACAAAAAAACTTAATCACGTTGAAATCCAACATATCATTATTCATTGAAGTTTTAGACGAAATTCCCATTAGACAAGCTAAATCTTTAATTTCCCACTAAAACTTATTTTACATATTAATATTTTTTAATTTCTAAAATAATATCTAATTTACTTAATATAATATTTTTTTTAAAATTAATTTTTATTTAATAATTTTACTGTAGTGAAAATTTAAGTATTAAAATGAGAGTGTTAAAAAAAATTATTAACATGAAAAAATTCAATACATATAGATTAAACTTTAAAATGTGACAGCAATACATAAAATTTATGCATCATTTGTTAACATAGATAATAGATTGTTGATGCAAGTATCATCTTATACTGTACAAAATAGTAGGTTTGATGCTTTAAAATGCTTACATAAATTTTGTCACTTTAAATGAAGAAGAGTAGTGTGACTATTTAAACAGTGTTTAGTTATTACTCTTGTACGGTTACATGTTTCTCTTATTTATTTCTGACATTGTTTTAGTAAATTAATATAACATTATTCAAATGGGAGATTCATATTATTACATTTTTTAAATCCATAAATTCCTTTCAAATTTTATAATTTCATATTTTAAATTTTTTAGCTATACCTTAATTTAGTTAATATAAAAAAAGAATAAATTAGTTATAATAATAAAAATTATAATAACATGGACACGAAAATAAGCAAGCACTGTGTCGTGTTCTTGAACTGTAAATTCCTGGAGAATTAAAATTGGGCTTTTGAACAGTAGTACTTGCATTAACCTAGGACCCGCTTCTCCCAAAAAACCAAAAACAATAAATAACATGTTGTGCTTATCCCATTCCATTCATGCTATATGGTGCAACAGTACTACACAATACCCGGTTCCAAACGCAACAGCAGCAGTCAAACTCCAACAGGGGAATGCGACCACCTATAAATAACCAACACTTCATCCTTCTCTTTGTTTGCAATTTCTAATTTCCAAGCCCAAACACACAACCACAAATCTAACTATTCACTTCTGTTTCCTTCGGTAATTTCTCCTTTTCTTTTTGTGCACAGCTGCTAAACTAACTTTAATCTATTCTTTGTTTTTACATTTGTTGTTTTGTCTTCAAATTCCAGAAACATCGGTTGCACAGTATCCCAGAAGATCGGACAGGATCTTCACAGAGACAAACCCCAGTTCTCCAACGCGTGTCCAACACTCACCTCTCGGGCTCTCACCTGTTTTCCGACCTTATTCAGGTCCTCTTTCTCTCTCTTTCTGTCAAAGTTTTCGTCTTTTCCCCTTTTATTTCAGGGTTTGTGTAGCATTTTTCATTTGGGGTTTGGTGACTGTTGACTGTGGTGATTTGGGGGAATTAGGGTTTTTGCCCTTTCTTTTTTTAATAGATTCGGTGATATTGAGGAGGCTGAGAAGATGCAGCAGACACCGTCAATGATTCCTATGATACCTTCGTTCCCACCTACTAACATAACCACCGAGCAGATTCAAAAGGTATGCCTTTTGCTGTTTTAATCCCACTGTTTACTTAACTTGGTTGGTTTTCATAGTTTGTTATGGGGTCATTATTATTATTATTATTTGTATTATTATTATTAATTATTATTAGAGGATTGGTAGCGCATTATTATTATTATTTGTATTATTATTAGTTGGAATTTATTGTAAATCATGAAACCATGTATAACTGTAACTGCTCAGACAGGGAGTCAGGTTCACATAATTTTGTGATGTCCAATAATGTTTAGCTAACAGTAAAAGGTGTATTTAAAAGAGTTTATGATTTCTCTTATTCTTCTTTTCTTATTATTATTTTCTTGTGTAAATTGGGAGAGGGAATGAAGTGAATTTGCAATAGTCTGCTATGAATTTAATCGTATAGTTTTATTTCTGTCGTCATCATTAATTCATTATTTATTGTTTGCTTATACTGTCCATCATAATAAGGATGGCATGTAGGTTGTTTCAAACAAAATGTTGGCAACTAATGAATAATAAAGACAAAGGAGTAACATGTATCTTGGACAATTCCTTGCACACCAAAAACTGCAAAAGCCATATCTTTTATGAGATGCTAATTTACTCAATATTGAGTATCATCTAAACTACTCGTATATAATATCTGGAATCATCTCTAATCGAATTAGTATCTAGTTTGAGAACCACATTTGTTTACCTTGATGTTGATTATTTCAAGTTACGATATTGATCATTTGTCACTGGTCCAAAAGCATATCTTAATAAACTTATACCACTCATTGACAATCTTGTCTTGAATTGTGCTGGCTGCATCATAGTTTGTACAGGTGTTAATTAATGAACCATATTTAAATATTTAGAAGGGCTGATTGAGACCCTGTTTTAATTGGAACCCTGTTCAATTTCTATAATGTATAACTGACATCTTCCAAGTACATCCGAGTGACAAAACTCTTGGAAGGTTCTCTACTTGGTTATTCTACACTGAACACTTCAGTTTCCAGTTAACGAAGGGGATGCTGGTGGAACTATTTTTTTTCTCCAGTGATGCTTTGATTGCTACTTTGTATAAGCTCGTTTTTTTTGTCTCTTTGATACTCTATTACTAATGAGTAATTACAAAACAATGAAGTTGTAATTTGCGGCACAGGTCTTTATTTTAGTCTTTTTTAAAGGGTTAGAAAATTATTGAAGTTTATAGATTGAAAACCTGATTTTATTAAGTGGATTGGCTTCATGGATCTAAAATTCATTTACAGAGTAAGGTCTAGTACTCCACTTTCGTTATTTTACTAAAAGTTTTATTTCAGTCTTCTGACTTTTTTTTCTTAGCTTTTTTGGGATATCATTAGGTCTGGTTGGTTTGACAAAACATTTTCTGTGTTTGTTTCCTCTTTTCTATTAATAAACAATGCCTCCCTGTTCTGATTTTGTTCCATGTTTTTAAATATTTGTGCAGTAAACAATGGAAACCCCATAAATCCTTGAAAATAGGAAACAAAGTGAAAACAAGGTGTAGTTGTTTTAATTAGTAGTGAAATCAGAAAGTGAAAAAGGAAAACAATTTGTCAAAGCAAATAGGCTCATATGTTGTTCAAAAGTATTTTAAGTTGAGCACCAATGTTGGACTTGATGATAATCAATGGAGATAACTTCAGTTTATCATTAAAAGAAGTAGCAAGGCATCTCTTGTTATTCTCTTGCATTGGAATGATTTGGCAGAGAAAAAGTAACAAACATTTTTCGGAGTTATAACCCATGAATCATTTAACCATGTAACAAAAATTTATAGTTTGGAAACAGCATATAATTATGAGTTTGAACATACCTCTTGATTTACCACAGTAGAGTTTGGGTCTTAAGTAAACCACCTGAAAATAAGGAGGTTGTTGGTTGGACTATAGGTCTATAGCAATATGCATATTTTTTTAAATTGGTGAATAAGTTTTTATTTATTGTACCCAAATAAGATGGCATCACAATCAGATGGCTAAGCAACAGAATCTGGGATCACAGGAATCCTACATTATAAAGGATTATTGTAAGATTTGGAAGTTTGAGGGTCTCATCACCAAACTAATGGTATTGATGCATGTGGGACTTTAATATAGTATATTCTGGATCCATGAATAAATGTTTTCTCATAAATGATATTGTAAATTTTATCTGTATGTATTAGGCCATTTCCAGGATAGAATGCCAATTCATATTTGTTTTTTGCCCACTTCTAATTCTCACTTCACAATTTAATCATACAAGAGTTAAAACAAAGTAAGCTGCAAGTGTCTTCATTATTTAGTTTGAAACTGTGTCATTGCACATGATGCAGTACCTTGATGAGAACAAGAAACTGATTCTGGCAATACTGGACAATCAAAATCTTGGAAAACTTGCGGAATGTGCCCAGTAAGTTACCACTAAACTCTATCTGCTTATCATCTGACTATCTCTTTTCTGCCTAATTGTAACATTTGCCTGTGCACAATGGGTGGGGCTATTGATAATTGCTCTTTCACTGTCCTTAGTCCTCTCTAACTTGATTTACATCGAAGGATATGTAATTTATTGTGGTATTTTGTCTGAATAATGACGCATTCTAGATCCTTATCTATTTCCTAGAAATTATCTTCGAAGGTGTTAGTGCGGATTTTGCATAAGTTTTATGTAATGGTTGGTGATATTTGCTGCCTTAGGTACCAAGCCCAGCTGCAAAAGAATTTGATGTATTTAGCTGCAATTGCTGATGCCCAGCCTCAAACTCCAGCCATGCCTCCACAGGTAAAAATAGAGCATAGCTGGTTCGGTGGAAGTCTTGTCAGTTTCCCATAACCTTGATTTTATTGCCTTGCAGATGGCGCCACACCCTGCCATGCAACCAGGATTCTATATGCAACATCCTCAGGCAGCAGCAGCAGCAATGGCTCAGCAGCAAGGCATGTTCCCCCAGAAAATGCCCTTGCAATTTGGTAATCCACATCAAATTCAGGATCAACAGCAGAAGCTACACCAGCAGGCTATCCAAGGTCAAATGGGACTGAGACCGGGAGGGATAAATAATGGCATGCATCCAATGCACAGTGAGGCTGCTCTTGGAGGTGGCAACAGCGGTGGTCCACCTTCGGCTACTGGTCCAAATGATGGCCGTGGTGGAAGCAAGCAAGATGCTTCTGAGGCTGGGACAGCTGGTGGAGATGGGCAAGGCAGCTCTGCTGCTGCACACAACAGCGGAGATGGTGAATCTTATCTGAAGGGATCAGAAGCAGCCAAGTGACATGTTTTTATGTACTTTTCATGACATATATATGACTGTTGATAGTAGGTTTTTCTTAAAGGTAGGTCTAGTGTGATCTGATGACCATGGCCTTTGATGAATCAAAGGACTTCTCTTGTTTGATAGATTAGGTAGTTGTGTTACTAGAATTTTGGCACGTAGCAGTGCATCAACTGAAGCTGCTGGTGCCACAACAGATTGTACTCGTTACTGGAAGAGGTGTAAGCATGTGGTATTTTATGATTACCTAAATTGCTTGCTTTTTTTAACAGTTGTTCTGCAGTTTGATGTTCTCATGTCATTTAAAAAAATGTTTGATCTTGGTTCAATTATACTGATTATAGGCATCAATGGATCCCTGAAACATTGTAGGTGCACACTTTAGTCTTCAAACATGTTATTTTATGGTAATGTAGATCTCTGTAATTTGGTAGCTCTACGATCAATTTACTTTTCAAAATCTGATATGGTTTACGTTGGAAATGTATTTTTGGGACACCTTGTCAATTTGATGTTTCTAGCATTGATTTCCAGAGATTTAAATCATGTTTGTTCAGTGAAAATTATGTTATGCAAATATAGATGAATCTTTGGATTATAATTTTGGAACATCGTGACGATGTCTATGTGAAAACAACCTTTTAATGTTAACTTTTGATGTAGTAAGGAAAATAAAACATTATTCACTTGTTTCGATTTAGAGTAAAAGTAAAAATAATAAAGAATAAAGAATAAAGTAGGAGTAACAGAATTTTAATAAATGAAAATGAGATTATTTTCTTAATTTCTTTTAATTTGGAAGGAAACATTCTTTATTTAGTTATCTTCTCAAAGAAATGGTAAAAAGAATTATATTCTCATCTTTATTATATTTTTCAGTCTTTCTAAGTAAACAAAGGTAAAATAAGATAAAAAGTTTTGAAATGTGATAATGGGAATTGAATGGGACATGTATGGTTGAATAAATTAATAGAGAATGGAGGATGTACTCAAAATAGGATCCGGAAATTAGTGGAGTGGTCCATCACTTGTAAAACATGAACAGTGTAACATAACTATCACAATTTTCTCATAGTAGTTAATAATTTTTTTTTAATAAAAATTGCTTATAAAGTGTTAAAAATTACTTTAATTTATAATTATATTTAAATTTAACCGACTATAAATTTATAGTAAAATAATATTGTTATTTATCATGCACCAGGTTCTTATTCTAACAGAAGGAACAATGTAATAATATTCTATTCACAATCCGTGATCTCGGTGGCACGAGATGTTGACTTAGATTTAAAATAAAAGATTGTGAAATATGATATTTTTATTTTGAATTATGTAATTTCATGACTGATTAAAGTGGAATCCTGAACATAGTTAGTAAGGGCATTAATATAACTTTTTTATTAGTTAATATTAATTTGTATATAAAATTTAAAAAATTAAATAAATTATAGAAGAGATTTTCTGAAAAAAATAATTACAAAGTAGAATTCATAAGTTATATAAATTAAAATAATTCATGAGTTCTTTTAAATTAAAAAAAAAATACATGACTTAAAAGTAATCATATTAATATATTTAGAGACTAAAACGTATAAAGTTATTGAGTTGATGAACTTTGACGTATCGACAAGTAATTTATTTGCATTTTTTTTTGTCACTTCAGAAATTAGTTTCTTTTCTAATTTCTTAATATATTTTTTTACACACAATATAGAATAAACACAATTTTTTTACTATATAATATTTGTAGGAACTAATTGAAAGAAATAAGAGAAAACAAAATATTGTATCAACTGATTGAACGTAATTGCACAAAATAGATCTATAAACTAGAAATACTAACAGTAACAAAGTCTGTAAATTGACCATTAATGCAATATAACGGTATGAATTAATAATAATAAAATCTGAATTAATAACAAACAATATTAAAGATCCATATTAATTAAATATAAAAATATTTCATTATATAATTGTTATATTTAAAGTCTATTTTTTAATATGATATAAAAATGTTTAAAATATATTTTAATAAAAATTTATTGAATTTATTAGGTTACCAATTACCATATTACTATCAAACTGTCCTTAAATATAAATAGGTACAAAAGATTGAATTGGAAATGTCAAATTGAAGACTCAAATCTTAATCTTAATTGTTGAGGTTTATAGAAATTTATTTCCTTCAAAAGAGTTTAAATGGTTTTCTAACCATAAAATAACTTTTCTAAAAACGCAAATAATTGGATTTGTGTAATTTATTTTAGTTGACCTTTTGTTTTTGGGATACTCGTATAGATGTGAATACGAGGTGGTGATTAAGTATTATTTTTTTCCATTTCTTTTTTTTAATTTGCACGTCCATGGCACTTCGATTCTTGGAGTGTTACTTGTGTTTGTGGATTGAAAGATAAGTTGTTATATTGGTGGAGAATAAGAGATAGTACAAATTTCCAAATCCTTATTTTGTACTCTATTTTTTATTGCCATTTGACTTATTTAATTATATTCTTTTCTTTTACTTTCATTAGGTATTGATGGGAATATTATTTGTATTTTAAGATTTTGCTTCCTTCATCAATGCCATTAATTTATTCTATCGATAAATGAATAGAGTAAGCAAACAAAAAGTATATACTTCAGCAAAATTATTGTATAAATTAACTTTGGACTTCATTATTTTTTTATTTAAGGGGCTAAGATTTAAAAATAAAAATGAGCTCACTTGTTTGTGTAAGAAATATATGCAAGTAACTTTGACTTCGATGTCTTAACTATAAAAAATATAGATATTTTTTTTTAATTATATTAATTGCTAATTATTTTTATACTCTTAATTTATTATGAAATTTATTCAGGAGACACAAATTACTCATCATATAAGTTGATGTGATTTCTTTAAATTAAATTTTAGTGAAAATTTTGAATTTCAAATACTTTTGACAGTTTGATACTTACCGTGAAGGAAATTATTTAAATTATGAATAGGATTATTTAAATTCAACTATTTTTCGTATGTAGGGTTGGAGTTGCGAATAAAGTTTGAGATAAACATAACTGTATGGATATAAATGAGTTAAGATTTAGGTCTGATTTGTCAATTAGTGATTCAAATTCATTTATAAATTAAAAAAAATAAACTTCTGACTCTTTTTATTTATTTAAATGAATTGAGTCCAAGCTTTACATTAATGAATCATGAGTTACTCAGTTATTAAGATATTAGTACACATATTTCATAGTTTAAGTTTTATTAACTACTATTGACTTACCTTTATGTAAAATATTAGTTTCCTTTTTTAATATATGAATTATTTTTCTGAGAACAAGTTGATGCATATTTTTTTATAAGTAGATTAGTATTAAAATAATGTTTAGATGTTATATTAGTAAAGTTGAAAAATAATTTAAGAAAAAAATCATAAAAAATTAATTAAACTCTAAATGAGCTAAACCAAACAAGATAAAAATTTAATATTTTTGAATGACTCAAACTCGACATTTTAATTAAGCTCAATTAAATAAGTAGTTCAGAATTTCAATATCTATTTATTAATTTTAGAAATTTTACTCTATTTAAATTTATTTTTTTTTATATTTTTTTTTTTAAAGTTTATGAAGCTACTTATCTTCCTGATCTCAAAAAAAATTCACCAATAAGAAAGGGACACCATCATTGACTTTGGGATAACATCTTTGACCTTTTTCCAATTAAAATTTGATTTTGAGTAAAACTTATTCTTTACTTCAATTTTGTTGTACCTTTTCTTTCTAATTCTATCTATGTATATTATATATAGGGTTTCACATATTCGATTAGTTGGGAAAGTTGTGGTATGAGTTGGCCTAGTTTGCTATTAGTGTTTTGGTTGTTTAGGTGAAATTTTCCTTAGATTTTGGAGACTCTAAATTCAACATTCTTTGTCTAGTAAAATTGAAATGTCTTTTGGGCTTCTTGAGACACACAAGTTATATTGTTTCTTTAGTTGATTTTAGATTCTTGAACCATGAAAGTATTTGTTATAGTGGTGTGAATTGTTAAGTCTTATTGGGTGCACTATAATCCTGTTTGAATTTAAGTAATACATTAACTTTTGATGAAAAAATGGTTTAATTAGGGGTTGTAAACATTTTAGGAGGAATAAAATGAATTGGTTTGAATTTTTTATTTTATTATATAATATGTTGATTTTTGTTGTTTTAACATTTATCGCTTGAGTATTGGAATCTTTTTAAAATGATGTAGGTTCAAATGGTAACATTTGTTACAAGTACATATATAATATTATTGTTAAAGTGTATCGTTGTTCAAACAATAAATTTTTTTTGTTCAAGTCATGTCTTAAAAATTGAATAAGAGAGATGTTACATCAATTCTATTTTCTTATGAACTTTAATCGCTCAAGCAACGTGATATTGCAATAATAACACTTAGGCAATGTGTTGTAGTGGATTCTAAAACTTAGTAATTTATTGTACTAAATTAAGTTACTCAAGCATTGGTATAACACTTAAGTGATAGAGAGTTAGTGTTGATTATCTCTCAAGATATTCAACAGTTTGTCACTAAAGGAAGAAAGCGATTGTGAATTCTCTCTCCTTCCTTGAAATGTCAGTGAAGCAAGAAGAGACAGTATCAATTTCCTCTCTCTCCTTGAAATATCACTCAAGTATTGAGATGATGTTTAGATAATAAGTTGTATCGCTCAAACAAGAACTTCTTTGCTAAGTTATGTATATTGTTACTTAAGAAAACACTTATAGCTCTAACAACATTCATATATTGATTTTAGAATTTAGTTTGTTTAAAACTAAATTAATTGTTGTTTTAGTTGAATATTGATTGTTTTTGTTGCTCAAATACATGATGTACCTTGATTGAGAATGTGGTTTGATATCACAAAGTGTGACCGGTGAATATAGTATTTGATAAAGAGATTTTGATTTTATAGAATTTTGTAGAAGGTTGGGACGAGGTGTTTGTTTGTTTCTGAGCTTGTTTATTGGTCTGTATTTTTTGTTCTAATTTTTGTCATAATAGGAACTTAGTGACAAGTATATGGGAAGATGTTGTCCGGTTTTGTGCACTCTTATACAAGAGTTACATCACTTCTTAACGTGATTTCTAATTATTTATTTTTTATTGCTAAAAAAAATAGTATTTCATTAATGATATGTTTAGATGAAACTTGTTGTAATGTTTGCAAGTAAAATAACACATAGTAATTTTAATATTATGAATATATATATTTATAGGTAGAAATCAGAAATGTATTATTAAAGTATTGACGTGTAATGTAAGTATTAAGTTAAGAGATTTGATGAGATAGAAAAATATATAATATTATAAAAATTCTAGGTATTTTTAAAATTAAGTTAAGAGTGAAAAGTGATCGTTATAATTATTCAACATTATATGAGATTTATATTATTAAAGAATAAATTATCAAATTAAGTAATTATTATAACAAGTATTAATCATCAAATTTAAAATTAGTAACAGTATTTTAGAAACATTTAATTATTATAAATTTATTTTTAGTAAAATGTATAATTATAAATATATTAACTTTAAATATTATATGTGAAATTGAATAGTTATGATTCTACACTAATCCTATTTGACATAGGAAATGACAAATATATGTCAAATATACAGAAATAGATATTAGAGGGAGCATATAAAATAAAAGCAAGTGATAAATATATTTTATATATTTTTAATTTTTTTATATCTATTTTATATCACTTAAAAGAAAATTAATTTTATTTTTAAATTATAAGAAAATATTAAATAAAAATTAATTTTAAAAACTAAAAATAATTAATAATTATATCAACAAAATTATATATTATTTTAAAAAAATATTAATATTTAAAGTCGTTTTTATTATTAATAAATAGTTTTAAAATTAATATTTAATTAATTATCAAATTTAGTTAATACTTAAAACTTTCATAACTATTTATATACCATTTAAAAATTATTTATTAATAATAAAAATTATAGTAAATATAAATAATTTTATAATATATAAAATAATATTTAATTTAATTATTAATTATTAATTATATTTTATTTTTAAAATTAATTTTTATTTAATAATTTTATTGTAATTACAAATTCAATAATATAACTCATAATTAATTAAATTGATATTTTTTTAATAATATCTACATTCAATTTACTGGATTTACCTGATTCCACCTATCCTATTTTGCAACAAAATTATACAACCTAAACCAAAATAAAATATTTTTTGATTGATTTAAATAACTAGTTAATATATATATATATATATATATATATATATATTCAATACCAACTTTTTTATTGAATATTATTTTTTTATCGATCTATTTTTAAAGAACATTTAAAAAAAATTAAAACAGCATAAATACCATCCATATAATAATAATGTTCATTAACATTATAGAAACGGTGTTTACAATCAATAAAAATATTAGTGATATTTCCTTATATATATTATATTACAAATATACATAAAAAAGTATAATCTTGAAATAAAATTCTACTATCAGAAACAATATACCCATTAATGGATTGATTTTTGCTACAAATACCTTAAAAATATACTAAAAAGAGATCTGTCGTATCAAAGCAGATAAAATCTCATATTATTCATTCATTAGTTAAGGGATATGAATGACGTTGACACTGATATTTATATGTAAATTTGACTAAACAAAATCCAGAAAAAGAAAAGAAGTGATAATTGATGAATGGCTGATGCATAATAATTAAAACGTAATGCCCCAGTCATTAATTTTTGACATTAACATCTGCATAACAGAATATTCTGTCATGAATATGAATGGTGAAACAACGCAAATAGACGACGTAGTAGCAGCAATGACATGGCAGATTAAATTACTTTAAATTATGCAGATTGAAATTCCACAAATCTCGTAAAACTGCAAGAACTATCTTCTTCTCCTTTATTTCTGATCAGTAGTTGTCGCCAGCCACTCGTGTCAAAACCAAAACACATATAAACGAAATCCAAGAATTCTTAGACCAAACAACCAACGGTTTCACAAAAAAAACCTAAAATTCTCTCAACTAATCTCTACAGACATGAAAACTGAGAATCACCATGCCAGCAGAAGACTTTCACCTTCGTTACAACCTAAGATGCTCAAAACGGCAAAACCCGCCGCCTACTTTATCCTCCTTCTGCTAACCTACTTCTTAGGTTACTTTTCCTATCACCCTTCTTCCTCTTCAGTACCACTCTCACCTTCATCACCACCACCACCGCAATTACCAGAACCTGTTACTGGTTTCCCTATTAACACCACCGAGCTGAACCCTTTCCGAATCACAACTCGCTGCGCCGATCCAATTCTGCCTGAGACCATCCGCCGGACTCTCGTTGACCGCCTCTTCAACGGCACCTCGCCGTTTGAGAACTTCCCGCCGCCGCACGCGGCGGAGAAACTGCGGAGGACGAAGAGGGTGAAAGGCTGGGGCTCCACCGGTGCCGTGTTCGAAAACCTTATCCGCCGCGTGCGGCCGCGGACCGTCGTTGAAGTGGGCACGTTCCTGGGTGCGTCGGCGATTCACATGGCCGAGTTGACTCGCCAACTCGGTCTCCAAACTCAGATCTTCTGCGTGGACGACTTTCGCGGCTGGGCTGGGTTCAAAGAGCGCTTCACGAACATTCCGATGGAAAACGGTGACGTTTGGCTCTTTTACCAGTTCCTTCAGAACGTGGTCACTTTTAACCAAACCGGGTCAGTTTTACCTGTTCCGTTTTCAAGCGGGTCGACCCTGATGTTGTTTTGCGAGTGGGGTGTGTACGCGGATTTAGTTGAAATCGATGCGGGTCACGATTTTTTATCCGCTTGGGCTGATATTAACCGGGGATTTCTGATCCTCCGACCCGGTGGAGTTATTTTCGGACACGATTATTTCACTGCTGCAGATAATAGAGGAGTTCGTAGAGCCGTTGATCTGTTTGCCAAAGTTCACAATCTGAAGGTATATGTTGACGGTCAACATTGGGTCATTTATTCTTCATAATGTTTAAAATTTTCAATGTGGAGTAAATAGTTATAACTTATATCCAAGTGAGGTAAAAAAATAACTGTTGATTCGATTATTGGGGTATATAAATTATAGTGAAGGTTCAATTTTATTCAGTATCATTTTTTTTTTCTTCACACGCTTTTGAATTTGTTGATCATAATACGTGAGATGCTCTTCATGGATAGTTAAGAATTGAGATTAAGGTAGTTGACTTTATTATAATTTTCATATCGATTTATAATTCAATAATAAAATAATAATAAAAAATTGCTGGGTGAAAACATCAAGTATTTTCTTCCAATAATGGAAATACACTTATAGTAAGATTTTATTTATTACAATTCAAAAAAATTCTCTTTCTCTCACAGGCCATCGAAAATACCGATGTTTGTAAGTATTTGTTTCAAGTTCAACAATGTATTTAACAAGATATGTCACTATAACTAGACTACTGATATGACATTAGCCCGTTTGTATTTATTATTACATATAATATAAAAATAAGTGCTTATTTAGTAAAACAAGTATATTATTGTTTTTTAAAATTTTATTTAATACATTTTATTTTAAAATAAACCGTTCCCAACTTATTTTATAGACATATTTTATTTGCTTATTAAATAACAGTTTTTCTTTTAGGTTGTTAATTTCAAAAAATACTTATTTTAAATTTAAAGATATTGTCTCATTATTTATTTGAAGAGATTTTTTTTGTTTTTATAAGTATTGTTGGTTTAAACTAATAGAAATTTCAATATACTCAATATATTTTCATTTTGGTTTTATAGATTTGTGTGTAATTAATCAATATTTAAGATTATCGTCTATTTATTGTGTTTAACACTAATCACATGTAAAACGATTTTAAAGTTATGATTAAGAATGTTTAGGCCTATTTGAACCTAGGTTAAATCATTCATATAGTTACTATCCCAATCCAGGTAGTATAAACCACATGTATGCATAAGATAAAAGGTAATGACTCTTTGAGCGTCGAAGTATACTCGTAGGTACTCCTCCGAGATCGAAGACATAGAAGTTGTAGAATTTAAATAGGTTTATTCGACCTTGTAAGAATATTTTGACGTTCACTATGGAAACGAATAAGAGCTTACGAAAAAGTTAAACGATAACCACACACAATATGACAAGTATTGATAGACACACACAAAAATATCATAACCACTCCATGTAATTGGAGTTGATGGTAGAACTCGGGAGAGAGCTGGAGACACTAAAAAGGAAAAATTGTTGAGGAGATGGATGCTTCGTGCCAAAAGAATTTGGATGATGCAGAAGTTGAAGGATGACAAGACATCCACCATATAAGTTGAGTAGGAACATCGAGACCCACCAAATCCAACTTGCACACAATATCAAAGATACAAAAAGCTGATAGCTCCTCCCAGAGGATATACTCCAAACTGCTCCATTGCACCTTCATCATTGACACCTTGCCCTGCTAACATCCCTTTGCAAAAGGGATAATGGAGACCTTGCTCCCAAATAACTGGAAGAGTCTCACGCTGGACAAGTATCATGGCACGAATAACCAATTAACATGTTGATGTATATGTCATACAAGTCAATTTGTATACTTTAGAAGATGCAATACTTTGTTGAGTATTTTCGACTTTCTTGAAAGGAGTTATCTTAAGTTGGTTCACTCGCCTACCCCCACACTCCATTGATTCCTTTGATAAGCTAGTCACCAAGTTCGAAACATATTTTTTCACAAGCCGACCACACCATCTGATCTCGATTATGCTAGTGAATATTAAGCAGGAATGAACAAAATCATTGTGTACCTTCATGGAGCAATTCAGGCAGGTCGTTTTTCACATCCAAAACCTTAGTCTTGAGGTAGAATGCATCACATGGTCACTAATCTCCGACTAGCACCATTCTCAAATATCCTATGCAGAAAATCAACGATGAATTTCGTCAGAAAGCCACAAAGTTCATGCAACTAGAGGAACGAAAAGAGTTCCGCAACAAGGTGAGAACCTGATAAGTGTTAGATTTCAGCAATATTTCATATTAAAATACAAAAACTTATGGATATTAATTGATAAAATAAACATAAAATATCCCATAATTTATAAATTTATATCTTTTTACATATTTTGTATTTTAATTTGAATAAGAACAATTTATTCCAAAATTTGTGTTAATTTCAGGATTATATGAAAGAATAAAGATGATTGGGCAAAAGGAGAATATACAAAGCTAAAAAGGGAAAGCTGGAATGCACCAACACTCATCAAAGCTCCCCCAAACTCGCCTAAGCAAGATGCCCCAAAGGATCTCGCCCAGGCGAGCCCAATAACGACCAAGCGAGAAGTCACTTAGCCCAAGTCCAACTAGGTTAAATATGAGGCTTGAGGCACAATCCTAGACAAACAGTGATTGAGAGGAAAACACCATTGAGTGAATTGTAATCCAATTGGAAGAATAGAAGGTGTTAGAAACCCTAGAGGAGGCAGCCGTCAAGGAGAAACATCTTGAATCTTTTTTCTTGCTCTCCATGCTTGAACAACCAACATGTGTGGTTAATTCAACCCTTTGGGATTGAGAGTAATCTATTCAAACTCATATGTATTGAGGTGATATCTAAACATAATATTTTGTTCTTGATTGATTGATGATTGGTACTATCATTTTGTTAGTAATGCTTGTTTGCCATGATTTTGAAATTTAGATTTGACTGGAAAGTATTTATAAGTTTCTAACCCAAATGATAATGCTTAACATATTTGAATGCTAGGAATAGATTTAAAATGTTAATTTCTATCGATGTCTGATCTTACTCATAAGAATTTTTTTATAAATATGCGATAAATCAATATTTAGGAGACATCTTAATAATTTTATATGTGAAGAATCGATATAAGTGATTTTTATACGAGCACCAACATCAATCAAATGACACAATATTGTCATGCTAATCAAAATACAAAAGTGTTAGAAAGATAAACCTCAATCCCTATTTTTCCAATTGAAGCAACAAACTCTTTGATTTGTTTTCTTATTAATCATTGCACCCATAACAAATTCCAACAAACTTTATTATTTGATTTTCTATTTAGTGAATGTTTTACTTGATTATTCAACTGTTCCTTGTGAATTCGATATCCGTCCTTAGAGACAAATTATTACTTTTGACAATACGATGCATTTGTCGTAAAAAAGTCATCAAAACCTTAGATGAACGGGCCAATAACTGGATAGAAAATAAAGAGAAGTGCAAATTGCCTTTACCCTATCGTTTCTCCAAGTACACACCCCTAAAAACCTTCCAAGGATGCCATCACCACGTACAACCAGCAAATTGTTGGCTTTTCGTGAATGTGTAGACACACGAGGTTACATGAATTAGTATACCAAATTCAGAAAGGGTAACTGAAGTAATAGAACAATTAAGGTAGATGCATTATATTTATGTCAATACCTCGTACAACGTCCTTCTCTATGAACAAACTTAAAGCTATTGAGTCAGTACCCTACTTCGAGATTAAGTAACACGACGGGTACACGTCAATAAAAAAATAGCCTATGAGTGCTAATGTTGCGAGCCTAATGATGATAACGAAATTTCCCAACCGAGTGAATTGGATCCTCGATGCAAGGATGATGCCGAGATGGAAATGGAAAAAGGAACGAATATTCAACGTACGTATACATTCCATAATTTATACATATTCATAACGTGTACGTATAAATATCACCGTAATTTATATATCATTATTTTATTTAACGTAAACATCGTAACATCGTAATTTATTTAAGACATATGTAATTAATGCATCGCAGTATTTTAATATATATGGTATAAATTTAATAAAAATATAAAAGTGTTTTATTTCATATTATTTTAATGTTTATATAACAATATCAAATAAAATATTTTTTTTTCTATTTTAAAAGAACTTACATTCACTTATATAGCTTTATTAGTTTATAAGATAAATAAGTATGAGCATCTTTAAGAATAACAATAGTATCCTCATCATTTTTTCAAAACCAGTGGATTTCAATAAATTTTGAAATAAAAATAAGAAAAATAAAATAAAATAACAATATTTGATAAAAACAAAAAATATAATTAAATATAAAATTAATAAAATTTATTCTCTTTCTTAATTCAATTTTTCTCTATCACAACTTTTAAAATATTTTATATAGTTGAAACTTGAAAATTATTTAAAAGTCATATGTAAGAAGCACATGTTTCGAAAAGATTGAGTCCATTCTGCCCAGGAGTTTTGCTTATAGTCTCTATTTATTTTATACACGCACCAACTCTTAATTTCTTATATATATATAAACAAAAAAATATTTTAAACAAAATAAATCTTTAAAAAAACTATATCAGTACTAAATCTTTAATAAGAATGCTTAATTATTTTGAAAATTAAAATTATTACTAACTAATACTTTAACTTTTCAGATCCCCTCTTTAATATCCCACTCCCAGCACTTCACTATTTGCAACATGTTTGAAAAACTTGGGCCCATTTTGCTGTCCATGAGTTTTGCTGTAGACAGTCCCTATTTATTTTATACACCTACCAGCTTTTATTTTTTTTTAAAATATTACACACACACACACACATATATATAATAAATATTTAAAAAATAATAGTTTCTTAAAAGGAGTATTATTGCTAAATTTTTAACGAGAATGCTTAATTATTTTGAAAATTCTAAAATTATTACTAATTAATAATTTAACTTTTCAGATCCCCCTCTCTTTGATATTCCCACTCCCATTGCAACATGTTTTCAAAAACTTGGGCCAATTCTGCTGCCCATGGGTTTTGCTCCATGAAGTCCCTATTTATTTTATACACCCACCAACTTTTAAAATTAAATATTTTAAAAATAATAATTTTAAAAAAAAAAACTATACCGATACTAAATTTTTAATGAGAGTGCTTGATTATTTTGAAAATTCTAACATTATTACTAATTAATGCTTAATTATTTTATACAACCACAAGTTTTGTCAAGCTAAAAACAATCAACTGGGTCATGATATTTCCTATCTGCACCACCCTAGATATACTACAAAATCTGTATTGATAAGCAAAACAACTGAATGTATTTTATTTACTTATGGATTGGTAGTATTTTTTTTTAGTAATATTTAACTTTACTATGTATTCGTTCTCTTCTTGGAAATCAATGGTGAAAACATTTTTATAGTTACGTTATGGACGGTTAGAAAATAAGAAGAATATGTAATTGTATTTGTCCTGCTTCATTTTCTCATCTTCGTAACTCCAGATAGCGAGTGTGTAGAGATCACTAAAGCTTCCAAGATATGACATGCAATTTCCATTCAAACTTGTTCACCCAGATTCCACCCACAGCAGATACAAACTTAGTCATGCCTTACATTGCTCCTACTTCATTCACATTAATGTAGGGGTGCAGGAAGAAACACCCTCTACATTGGGCACGTAACTTCTTCTTACTAAAATACTTTTGGAATATTCTTCCTGCACCTCCATACCTTCCCCCTATCTTCATATTCTTTTTCTATTTCAACTATACTCTTCTAAGTATGGTGAAGAATGTATCTTTTTCTTCATTTTCAAGTGATGGTGGTTGTTTGTGGTGGCTGAAGCTGAACGCTGGTGGTTGATATAAGTTTTGTAGTGTTTTTATTGGTGGTGGTTGTGTTTTTGTACGTTTATTTTTTTTTTGTCTTCATTTTTTTGGAAGACACAAAACCCAGAAAAAAAAAACCAGCGAGGTGCAAAAAAGAGTACAAAACTAAAAAAAGATCTTTGCACTAGGGACATCGAATACAATGAATATTCTCGTCAAACCTCTGACACACGCTCAAATGATGGAACTAGTTTCTCAAATATTGTGGTTGGAGAAGAATGAAAGTGTTGTGGCTGAAAGAGAGGTATGAGGGTGTGAGATTCAACTAAGGTTATTTACAAATGTAAAATTATGATTTACTTAGGATTATTTAATTTTTTAAAAAAGATTAATTAACATAAATGTGCAGAGGAAAGTATGGAGGTGGAGGGAGAATTTGCTATCCATCTGGGTTTTTTAATATTAAAAAATTATAAATAAATAATACAATTTGGAAAAAAAATCTGAAATATTAAAAATATGTAAGGAGAAAAAATGATATTGCTAATACAATTAGTCTTATTTTTAATGCCACTGCTAAATAAGGTCATTTCTATTTTTTAGACTAGCTGTGAGGTTGACAAAAGAAAAAAAAAACTAGTTTTTCAAGAAAATTAAGATTGTTATGAAAATAATTATATTATATCTAGGAATATTGTGAAAGCTCAGACTTTGGGAATAATTATTAGCCATGAAAAATGTTTTGAAACTTTTAGATGAAATGAATGAAGAAACGGACCTACTATGGAAATATAAATGTAAAAGGAAGAAAAAAAGTTGTCCTTTTTTTCTTTACGACACCAATTATCGTTTGACTATAACATGTGTTATTCACATTCCATTCTAATCATCACTGAATATCGGTATGTTGACCTAATTGCCTACAACCTCATCACATTTACATTATACGTCAACCACTTTTTAGATAATTCAAAATATAACTCAGTATTTTCCGATGAATGGAATATATTTATCATGACGAAAATAACCATTAAACTAAGTTGACCGATTTCTTTATATCAAGATAATGTCGTTGGAGATCCTACGTAAATTAAAGATAAAGGATATTTCATAATATATAAATGTTGTTGGAGATCCTACGTAAATTAAAGATGAAGAATATTTCATAATATATAAGTATGTAAAAATCCCACGTTATAAGTTAGTTTTAAAATGTTAAGTTAGACTTAAAGTCCATTTCTTAATATGATATAAGAGTCATGTAGAGTTTATCCTAACGAGATTTGTTGATTTTATCATACCATCCACTATTGGACTTCTATCAGATCACCCATTATATAGTTTCACGTACGAGTTGGAGAGTCTCGGCGTGAGGGGTGTTAGAGATCATCCTACACCGACTAAATATAAGGTTATTTCATAGTATACAAGTGAGTGCAAATTTCACCTTATAAATCAGTTTTATAAGGTTGACTTAGGTTTAAAGTCCACTTTTTACTAAACTTAATAAAAAATTATTAAAATCAACTAAAAGAATTGTAAGATTCAGAATATAATAAGATTATAATTTATTTTATAAATGCATCATGTCAACATGGTGAAAACCAATTGAATAAGTCTTGTTTATAAATAGGTTCAAATGAACTTTTTATACAGCTAAAATGGAAAAGGCCGATTATGTTACCATTTTTTTATGTCAACTTGTAAACATTTAGTTAAGATAAAATCTAAGTTCAAGTTTTCTAAATTGTCTAGATGTGTTAGATTATTTAACAGTTTGAGATAGTTTATCAGTTTGTCATTATTTATTGATCTCATATAATCTAGTGATTCGCCATCGTCTAATGAGTATCAAAATCGTGATGCGATAACCTTCTTCTATGAGGAATTGAAGATTAAATCTTTGATCATTTGTCTTTTTTTTGGAACTTCCCAGTAACTACTTGCGTCTCATGTTTATTGTAAATGAATCACTGTACACATGGTTAGTTCTTATAAGAAACATCCTTAGTTAGAAGTTGTAAGACAGTTTTATTTTGTATATAGGAACTTGAACTTGACAATTATTTGTTTAATGTGAGAATTGATAATTCACTATGAAACATGAGATAAACTTATTGTTGTAATCCCAGATATTATTCGTAGTGAGTTTTTGTTCGTGGATATAGATTGAATTTTCAATCAAACCACATTAAATTGTTTTGTGTGCGATTCTTAATATTTTGTTCTATCTGATTTTAATTTTTTTTTCTGAAATTGATTTTTTTCTTTCTCAAATTTTATGTTATGTTTGAGGATTTTACTGATCCGATAATTTTGTTTGTGCTTTACCTAACTCTTTCTATTATTCAAGTTCTTCTCATATTCTTGGCAGCAATTTACAATTTAAATTTATTTATCCTTTGTTCTTATCTTATTTTGTGTTCTTCACTTGTAGTTCATTTAGAATCTACTCTTTTAATTTGAAAATACCATCACTATTAGGAGCATCTATGTTTACTCTTTTTGAAATTAACTTTTATTTAAAACAAATATCTTATATAATTTTCTCTCAATTTTTTATGTTTGCCTTCTTTTCTTTAAGTTATTCAAAATTTTATAATATGATTATACTTACTTTATTTCTCTTTAACATTTTAAGACATTGGGTTTCCACAAACATTAATTCTAAAAGAAATATTTTTCATACAAAGTTCATGCCATCTATTCCCTACAAAATACTCGTTAAATAGAAACTAAATTTAAAGACAAAAAATAATTAATCTCTATATTAATAAATAATTTTTAAATTAATATATAATTAGTTACCAATTTAACTACCAATTAATTATATTTTAAAGTTATAACTAAAATTATAAAGTAAGGAAGGTTCCTTCAAACATTAATATGTTAAATGATAATCTATTTTATGTTAGATATTTTTATACGTTTTCAGTGTTATAGTGATTTTCTTGTAATGTTATTTAATTTTATTTTTATATTTTTAATTAAATTTAAACTCTTTATTACTTTTATAAAAACATCATTTTCCATAAAAATAATAATTAGTATAGCAATTGACTAGTGTACTATTAAAGGATATATATTTTTTTCAAAATAAATATTAAAGGAAAGGGTAAATATTAAGTATATAAATAAAAACAATAATAAGTTATAATATTCAAAAGATACTTTACAAGTCAATTTTAATAGAATAAGCTCATTTACTATATACCTTATCTTGATCAAATACATTTACAATTTATTGAAATAAATTAAATACTACCAAATACACTCTTATAGGTTAAATTTATTGTTTCAGTAGGAAAAACGTTATTGGTTTATTCTTATTATTTATCGGCAATGTTACATATTCCCTTCCATCAATACGAACCATTATTTTAATCATCACACGATTTATTTATTTATTTAAAAAAATAAATTAAAAGGTTTAAAACCAATTAGGAAACCTGAAAGTATAATCTTATAAAAAAATATAATATGTCTTTGCCATGTTATTTCATAATTTTGTGGTACTTTATTAAAGGCTTTTAATATAATAATCTGTTAATAAGAAAATTGATTTTCATTCATCAATTTTCCTTCCACTTCAAACCAGTTTATCACTATTTTTTCTATCAATCACACAACTTCAATTTTTGCACCCAGCAACTTTTTTTATCATCTCAAAAGCAATTCACAATTACATGAGAAACTGCATGATTCCTTAAATAATATCTGCATAATTAAGTTCAATTTTTTAACTAGATAATATAATAAAATTTTATTATCTAAGTTTTTGGTTCCAGTTTTGCAATCCCATTATTTTTCTAAACCATTATTTTATTTTAAAAGTGTAGATACGTTTATTCATCAAATAACAACTTGCAGAAGCATTTTGTTGACCTTATGTTGCCTGCAAAGTATGTTAATTATCACGGACTAATAATTGAAGAACCCACCTCGTGTACTGATTTTTTTGTTCTATTTTTCTATATTATATATATATATATATATATATATATATTAATAAAATAGTTTTTTTTCTTCTGTTGGTGGTATTTTCTGTGGTTGAATGAAGTAGTGATGAGAGTGGACCAGGGTTGAACAGGTTTATGGAGTGTTGGGTATCACCAGAAATGTATTTGTCTGTTATGATCTATGAACTGTGTGTTGAATAATGTCCACTCTCACCAGCTTCATTTCAACCATAGGTGTCAAACTTTCTTCAATCATATGTTAGAGTGTATCAAACATGGTCTAAAGAAAATTGTCCCCCAACACTCACCTCTGTCTGGGACACAGATGAAAAAGGAACAACAAACAAACCATTTTACAAAATGCTACTCTAGGCATTATTTCTTATTTTTTTTAGTTAATAAATCGATTATATAAAAAAAAATATTTCTCACATATTTCTATCATATTAAATATTTTTTTTATGTATTTACTATAACTAATGGGACCTAAAATATGTTTATAGTTTTAATTGTATTTAAAATTTTGTTAATTTTATCTCAATCCAAATAACTAATTAAATATTTTGGTATTCAATATTTTTTTTATATAAATGCATCAATGTTAATAAGATGAAAGGTTATATGTTTTTATGAAAATCATTAACTCATTTCCAATTTTTTAAATTAAATTATTTCACTCATTTATTTTGTTTTTATTTAATTGTCAGTATTAAATCAAATTTGTACATATTTTTATACTTAGTGAATATTACTATCCGGATTTTAAATAATTTTTCATTTTGAGTTCATATACTTTTTGAATCAGTACATTTGTTGTAAAAGAATCATCAAGTTTTTGACGTCCTAGATAACAATTTTGTTTAAAATTTGAAAGTATAATTTGCTAAATATTGTAAATATTTTAAAAGTTTTTATTTTATTTTATCTTATTTTATTTTTATTTTTTTACTAAAAACTCTTTATTTATTATAAAATAAGTAAGTACTTTTTATTCATTTTTCACAATTTTTTTTAAACTCCTAATATACTTGAGCTATTGGTGTATTTGAATTAGGGAATGAATGTGTGAGGAGTTGAGGGAGTAGATGTGTGAGGATGTGACAAGAAAGTGTGAAGAAAATGAGGTTGTTTGGATTGGGATATGTTAGATTGGATGTGTAAGGAAAGTTTACGGGAGTTTGTGAGTAATTGAATGGTTGTGAGGAAATTTTGATTTTTTTTTTTAAAAGTGTAAAATGTAAGTTTACAAATTTATCTTTGTCTTTAAAAATATATTTTAATAATGAAATATGAAATATTTTTGTGTAAATTTGAGTTAATTAAAATTTTATAAATTATTTCCAATACCGATGAATAATTTTTTTTTTTTAAAAAAATGAGTTTCTTATCATTCTTTGACATGAAATTTTTTCATAAATATAATAAGTTTGTAAATAATGTGACGAGTGTGATTGGAATTTTAATTTTTTAACTAATAAAATATTAAGATTACAAATTTATTCTTATATTTTTTAAAAATATTTAATTAATTTATATATTTATTTAAAATTAAATAATAATATAAATATAAATATTAAAATAATAATAATATTTTAAAAAACAATTTACAGAAATTATATACATAATTAATTATATATTATTCATAATCGATTATATATTTTATTATAATTTTATTTAAAAAAATTATTTTTATTATAAATATACTTAATATTTTTGTTTTGTAATATGATTTTATCTTAATTTTTTTATTATTTGTTTTCTTGTCTCGTTTATTTTTCCTTTGTCTTCTGCATGTCAAAACAAAATCTAAGGTAAATTGGGAAAATCATTAATGTTGACGTGTCTTTCCATATAAGAGAAACATGATTTTCATTGTTCATGTGGATATCCTTCCTCATACTTTTGCACACATCACTTGATCCAAATAGTGAATATCACTGTACTTCCTCTCTTGTAAACTGTACATCCATAAAAACAAACAAGCTCTTAGAATTTTTTTTTTTATATTTAGTATAATCCTTCGTACTTTTTTTTAAAATTTTATATTATTTTTCATATGATAACACTTATTCTCTAACATAAGTTTTATAAAAATAAAATTAAATTTAGACCACTTAATTATAAATATTAGTAAAGATTGAGAATTACACCTCACTTAAAAGTTAAAAGTTAATTTACTCAATGTAATTATAAATAAGTCAAGATTGAAAACTACATATCAGCTAAAAAAATAAACGTTAGGTGAATTTTTGAAAAAAAATCATGTATTTTAATGTTTTTTATTCATGATAGTGAATTTTGTTTTGTGGAAGTTCGGAGGAGTTTATTTTAGAGATTTTAAAGAGTTGAATTTTAAACTTTACCCATACACACATTCCAATTTTGTTTTATAAATTATTTTTGTTAATAAAAAATATTCATAATAAAATCTAATTTTACCAGTTAATTCTCAGTATTTCAATATATATATATATATATATATATATATATATATATATATATTTATGTGAGATTTGTATATATCTAATATTAAAATACAATAAAGAAGCAAACAATTTTATTTGTGTGGGAAGAATTTGATTAGTGCTATAGTAAGATAATGATATGTTAAATTACAGTGACGAAGCTATTATGGTCACTAACCAGTAGGTCCAATATTATTATTATATATATATATATATATATATATATATATATATATATATATATATATATATATATATATATGTATGTATAGAATTTCAGCACTGTACACTCATGATCGTTTTCATTAAACGTCGACGTCCCATGAATTTGTGTACAAGTTGCAGATTCCTTACGCAAGTGAATGCGTTATCTCTTTTGTCATAACAAATATTAGTCCACTTTAATTTCAAAGGCAATGAAAAAAAACATGTTATATCTTTTTTCATAACAAATATTAGTCCACTTTAATTTCAAGGACAATGAAAAAAAAAACATGTTATAGAAGTTTCTGACTTTTTCTTAAAGTCATTTTAGTGTCTTTTCTTACAGCGCCATCATCAATCTTAATACAGTTATAAACACGTGCGTCTTGTGCACTTAATTGAAAAAATCTAAATTTTGACTAAAATAACATATTTTTTCTAATACACTTTGTTAAATATATATTAATCTAAATAACATATAGTCTTAAATAAGTATTAAATATCACAATTTATTTTAATAGTTCAGGATTCAGTTTTATTCCGAATTTGATTTTATGTTTTTATTTAAAAATAAAAGGAAGAAAATTGATAATTTTGAGCTTTTAAAAGAAAATTATTTCAAAATACTTCTTTGGAATTTTTAAAAAATATTTTAAAAAACAATTATACAGAATATAATAATGTGAAAAAATAATTATTTTAAGAGATGATTATTTAGAAAAATAAGTAGATAAGAAAATTTTGTTAATAAAATTAACATTAATGAATTTTGAAATAATTTTTTTTTAAAATTTTGGTTTAACATTATCTCTCTAAAAAAGTCGATTTTTCTTTTCTTTGTCTTCTTTATAAGATTCTAATATCTTCATTCATCATATCAATGATCGAAGTTCACCATTGGACTCTTGATAGTGAACTCTACAAGATTTATCAATCAAAATTTCAGATAAAGTAAGTTCACTATGACTCCTTTCCCTTTGAGTTAGTTTTCATCTAGTTAGGTTTGCCTTTAGTTTAAGCTTGCATGTGATGCTTTTATCTTCAAAATTATTCTTTGTTAGCTCAGGGTCCTAGTGATATAGTTTGATCTTTTATTAAGATTTTATGGTGTAGGTTAAGCTACCCTTAAACAATTATAGGATTTGGAGCTCTTAGTGAGCCTTTTCTCAATTTCAGGTGAGAAAATAGTTTTAATTTTAAATAGAACCCTAGGTTAGAAGATCAGGATGTGAGGGTGACATGGTAACCAATTCCAAATTTTGTTTGCAGGATTGATTGTTTATGAGCAATGTAGGGTATTGTTTGAAATATAATGTGAATATGTTGATTTTGATATGGATGATTTATGGTAGATGTTTTTGTTTGAATCAGAAAATTTGGTTGATTTGTATAGTTGATATAGTGTAAATTAATCTTGAAGTGAATGAGTTGTTGAAATTGTTTTTGTATAACTATGAATGATGGAATTAGGTAGAATTATGCAGATTTTTTTGCATATCTCACTCAGGCGAGACCTAAGATGAAATTCTGGGTCTTGGGTCCAATCTCGCTCAAGTAGGAGAATTTTTGCTTGAGCGAGATCAATTCTCTTGCAAGCGAGATGATTTTTGCTCAAGCTAAAGTCTATAAAAAAAAACTTAAAAAATTAGTTTTACTTTTGAAAGCCTAGTTTATTATTGTTTATTTTTTCAGTGAAAATTCTAAAATTTATTTAAAAATATGGTTAAAGGAACTTAGTTATGTGTTTAAGTGAATTTTTAGATATATTTGGAGTGTTTAGAAAGTTTATAATATAGTGTGATTGAATGGTGTATTGATGTGTTAAATGAAGTATGCAATGATGTGAAAGTGTGATCAAAACATAATATTTTTAGGAAATAAAATACCGTGTTGAGATTGTTATTAAGGTGTATTGATTTGTTAGGTCCCGTTCATGAGACGATCCTGACTCTATTGATATAATTCATCACAAAGATGAATTTATTCAGTTGGTGAGAGTCAAAGGAGGTTCATGTGACTTTGTCTGCGGTTTGAAATATAATATGGTCTTTCAGGTTGTACGAATTTACCCTGTCATATAAGATGATGAGATATTGAGATGTTTATGCGCATGGCTGTTGAGATTCACAGTGAGTAGTATGACAGGCGCAGATATCAGGATGTTAATTTCAATACACGAGCCTTTTGGAAGTAGAGTCAAGTGTCTATGTGTTGTGAGCCAATAGAAGTCTAAGGTGAGAAAGATGAATTATGATAAACACTTGATGATTTTTTAAAATGTATGGGAATTAATGGTTTTATGTTGATATTTAAAGTTATAATTGTAATAGAAGTTTTAAAAATAGTTAGCTTACGGTTGCAGATGATGTTACAAGTGATAAAACTAACTTAGTGAGAAGCTCGATGATGAAAATGTTTATTTTATTTTGAATATTTTGTTTTAATCTTATGTAAATATTCAAAATTCCTATGAAAAGAAAGATATTTTGAAACATTCACTACTGCAAAAAAAAAACATTAACGAAAATTAAAAATAACATTTAAAGACGATTCTAAAATTGTCGTTAATTTGGATGTAGTTATAAATCAAGAATTTATAACGAGCATTTTGAACCGTCGTTCATTCAGTAAATAATAAATAAATAAAAAAACAAAAAGTTGGCACAGAAATGGAGGGAGGAATCTGGTGGGGGGCGGTTGGGCGCGGAGGTCATGGTTGGGTCGGTGTCGCATAGAGCTGGACAGCGGAGCTGACACGTTTTCGATGCGGTGCGACTGGGACTGAGGGTGAAGGTTGCGATGTCGGGCGAGCTAACGCTTTTCTAGTGCGATGCGGCAAGGGTCAGGTCGCACGACTGGAGTGGTGGAGGTTGTGCGGCGACGACTACGCGGTGTGGTGGAGGTCGCGGTGTCGTGCGACTGGTGTGAGGTTGAAGGTTGACAGTCGCACGGTTGGAGTGAAGATGAAGGTTGCGGTGTTACATGACTGGAGTGATGGAGGTTGCGCAACATTCAGTTGCACGGTGGCAGTTTCATGGTGTGGTGGAGGTCGCGGTTGGAGTGTGGTAGCAGAGACGAGTGTGTAAGAGTTAGAGCGAGAGAAATGATATTGAGAAGAATGAGCACAGAACAAAATAAGAGAGGGAGATGCGCGTGACACAACTTTCTTTTAAAAAATTGTACACTTTCCCATAATCATTTTTAACGACGAATCCCCACTTAAAACAGTCGTTAAAAACACAATATAATTACAAAAATAACATTACCTTTATTTTACGACAACTTTCTCCTGATTGTCTTTATATGAAGTCGTAATTTTGATATTTTATACTAGTTTTTAAGAAAATATTATATATGTCGTAGATTATGCTAATTGATATGAAAAAATATAGGATGTTAGGATTTTAAACCGTTACATTAATATATTATTTGGGTAAATATTAGACACAACAATATTAAAAGAAATAAATAATCTAATTGTGCTATTTTAATAAAGTAAATTGAATAAAACACAAATTGTGTAAACCGGCATTAATCTATCGCAGAAAAATGTGGACAATTGTGTTTAATAACTTGAAATAAAACGAAATTAAAAAGAGAAAAATCATTGAGATGTGAAAAGATTGCTAAAAATATTGACATATGAAAAGATATTGTATCGTTGAACCCGACCACGATTTAAAAAATGACGAGTCTCTAATATTTTTCTGAAAAAAATATGATACAACTGTTCTCAAAATAGCTTATTCCTTTAATTTCCACCATGGATTGTAAGACCCTACTTTTTAATGATAAAATCATAATAACTATAAAATCAATTTAGACTTTTCACGTATCATAATAATTATAATGATACTGACTTAGATATTATTAAATTATCATAAAAGTAGACCGATCATTTGAAGTAATCTCATATCATCTAGTATCTACTAAGTTGTAATAATTAGTTTTACAAAAAATTTCATAAAAATTGATCTTGTTGTATATTTGAAAAAGATATTTAGCATTAAAGAAACTTAGGACGGTTTTTGTTTATTGGAGATCAAAGTACACAAATAACATCAGTTTATCAATAGAGTTGAAATATTGTGAAATAAAAAGTTAATACACCTAAAAATACTCAAATCAATAATAATTTTATGAAAATGATAATAAATAATAATTTTTTACTTGACAAAACATGAGATGGTATGGATTAGTTGAGTAAGATCTTAAAGACATTTATACGTAATATTACTCTTATTTAATTTATTTGATTGTAATTTAATGTTATTCTAGTTCTAAGTGTATTTCATTGTTTATATGTGTATTGTGTTCTCCACGTTATATCCTTTGGTGAGATGTTGACTTTTGGTCAATATTAGTACACTTAGTAGGTTTGGTACTTTAAGCCATTATTACGAGTATCCGAAAATCGATCTATTACAAAATGAAAAATAAAAAATCGAGAAACTAATGTCTAATTATATTTGTCAAAAGTGTAAGGGATGAATTGATGAAAAAAAAAACCGACATGCAGAAAAACACACAATCACGAATTAACTGTAGAAAATAAACAACATTTTCGTCAATTTACAATCTACGTCTACGAGCAACTAATTAAGTTTTTATTCTCTTAATTACAATTTTATTACAAAAAAAAAATCCTATATGAAATTAACTACAATAAGTAAAGTATTAACCTTGTGTCCCCAAGAAGAAGAAGAAGAAAAAGATGTAGATGAGTATTAAGTGTTGGTGCCTGGAAAAAAGTAACAATTGAGTTCCACGTTTAACATAAATTTATTGCAGTGCGTGAGAAAATGAATTTGGACAAGAACCGTATGTTCAAGAGTGTGAGATACAAACACAATAACATATGACGCAAGCTTGGAATTAAAGTAAGAGCAGAGAACGTAGTCATGAATTGCCTAGGATTGTCTTACACGTGTCGGATGATGTCCACCAGACAAAAGTTAGCTTCAACATGTTGTTCGCAACCGAGTGTGTTATGTCAAACAACATGGACACTATTCGTGCGTGTATTCCATAAATTTATTCATCAGTTTTAGTTATCCATCCTTGGTGTGGGGTTTCCTCTGTCCCTCTGTCAGGGCATGCTGCACTCAAATCACTTCCGATACAAACCAACAACATAGTAATGCCATAAGTAAATCAAATAAAATAAAACGAAACAAAAACATGTCCCATGCTATTTAATCACCTTAAGATCCTAATCCTATTCCACCAGTCACTTCGATAGGGTCCCACACTAAAACATGTAACATCACGAGTTCCAATTGCTAGATTAATATATAAGCACCCCCACTACTTGCAATTGCTAACAAAGTGAATAATTACTTGGCAATTGGCATCTTTTCAACGCTATTGTGGCTGGATAATTTGTAAAGTGTGCCTTTTAGCCTTGGTTAGTGGTGGTGGTCATGGTCACAACTCTAAAAGGCCTTGATGTACATGTCCATCTCCTTGCTCTTTATGAATGATTTTGGAACAAGAGATTCAGAGAGGATAATTGAGTGAAAAAAATAGTATTTTTTTTATTAATCAGAGTTAAATGATTTTAATTTTTAACTATGATAATTATATATTTATTTATACTCAGTCTTAATAATAAATTTTTGAATTATAATAATAAATTTTTGAATTATAATAATAAATAAATTTATTATTTTAATTAATATTTTTTTAATTAGATTTATTTAGGTTATTATTATTATTTTTGTTAATTTTGTATTTTTTTAACTTAAGTTGTTTCTTTTGAATCAAAACAAGAAAAATAAAGAATTAGAGAATTAAATCTACAAATATCTGAGAAAAGGAATTGAATGCAAATTTCTGCCGGGATATCCTCTAAAAATCATGCAATTAAAATTCCTCTACAAATTCTTTCAAAAAATAGAAAAAATATACTTTGAAGATATTATTTAAGAAAATCTTCTACAATATCTCTCACAATAATGTTGGAAGCAATTACCATCAATGCACAAATCTGAAAAAAATTGGAAACAATATTTATGGAAGAGAAGCAATATTAAAATTTGAGACTATTTAGGAATGACTATATATGTTTAATAATTTGAAAAAGGAAAGGAAACATTTTATAATTGCAAAAACAAAAAGAATATCATAAGGCAGATTTTAATCTGATTTTGTGTAAAGAAGAGAATAAGGAAGAGACTTCAGAGGAAGGAAGAGAGAGCTTTTTGGATCGCGTTTCATAGGAGCAAACACATTCTAGACCTAGTTTTCTTTCCTTCTTTGTAATTCTTTTGTTTTGCCTCCGCTTGGAAGACTAAACTTTTTTGGTTGTTTCCTTTGTAATTTTCCATTGAGTTCTGAGGTTTTGATCAATAAAAGTTTTGTTTTTTTTATTTTATATAACAGTTGTTATAATATTCTAATATCCTCAAAAACTATTTTTGTGAGAGGTTGTACTTGAACGCATAATTGAGAGTCTTCCTTATCTTAAATTTTGGTTTCTTAGTTAGTTCACATTTTTTTTAATTAATTTCTTAGACGCATGATTCAAGAGAAAGGAGGTAAACATTCTCATGGACTATACACATGGAACGGAACAAAGTGAGTATTGATTAAATCAGTAAACACATGATTTACTGGTAAGTTTCAGTTGAATTAGATTTAAACAAGTTCAATTTGGTTCAGCTCTGTTGGAGGATTGAGAAAGGAATAATGTTTAGAGAACTTGTGAAGAATTCAATGGTGGAAAAATATCGGGATCAACTATTTTTTAATTGCTATTTTAATCTCTTTTATATTTTCTGCACAACTATCTCAACCCCCTTTTGCTTTATTGTTATTGCTAATTCTCATTGCTTGTAGATAAATTTTCAATTTTGTTCACTAGACTCACCATTGGATTCGTTGCGAGACGACTTGGGATCATTTGGCCACAATTATATTATCATCTCTCTAACGTTAGACAGATCTACGCTGGAATCATTAATTTGACAATAAAACGATAACTATCAGAATGTTTGAGATACTTCAATTTGTATATAAAAATAGAAACTCATATTCTTTAAAAATAAACTAAAAAATATCCTCTTGTCCAAAAAACCTATTTCTACTTACAAGGAATTTTAGGTACTATATATCAAAACTCATATTAGCACCAAAACGATATATGACAATACACATGCTTACTTATGACAATTTTTTATTAGTAAGAAAAAAATAGATATAAATCACTTCAAGGGTGGTCCAACCCTTATACAGAACACAACAAATCCCACATCTCCCTTACAACTTGCGCAAAAAACCTACTAGACTAACGAAAAACAAGTCACCCAATCAAGCGAAATGCCCCTCAAATACAAACTAACACCTCAAACACATCCTACACAAACAAAAGGCCTTGAGGTTCAAAGTCACTTGATAAAAAGCATACAAGCCAGATGATCAATGCACCAATCAGAATAAGAAAATCAAGCAAATACAATTTTAGATGTAACCCAATACCATACCTTTAGTTAGACCAAGGTGAACTTTTGGAATGATCAACCACTCGCCTTTAAAAATATGTTTGTTCCTATGTTTCCAAATTTCACCAACAACTGCAATCCAAACACTTCCTCAAACAACATTGACATTAATAGGTACATTTAAAAGTTTAAAATGTAAGAAGTGTGAAACATAATCATGATGGTCCACCGACCCCAACCCCAACCAAATGTAGCAATGGTTCCAAACTACCCAAGCAATTCTACATTCAAAAAACAGTTGTCCTGTTGTCTCCACTTCTACCCTGCAAAAAAAACATAAGTTACTAACAACTGCGACCCCTCGTCTTCCCAAGTTGTCCTTAGAAGCAATTGAATTAATCAGCGCCCTCCAAACAATGAATTGAACTGATGGCAAAGCTTTAGTCTTCCACAAGAAATGAAACAATGACAAATTGTCCCCCTCAAAAGAACCCCTTAAAATATTGTAAGCAGATTTTACCTAGTACCCATTATCCTTATCGTCCTTCCAAACCCATTTATCTTCATAATCCAAGACTGGGTTCATTCCTTGCACCACCTGTAAAAGCTGAAGTTCCAGATTCTTCTCCCATTCAAACAGACCCCTTCTCCAAACTAACTTCCACTCCCAACTACCATTAAACCACTCCCCACAAGACACTAATTTAGCTTAATCAAACAAATTTTCTCTGCCAACAAAAGGAATCTACCTTTCCATCTACTCAATCTACTCTTGGTTCTTTCTAACCCTCCGACACAAAAGACACCTATCTTGTGACATCCCCACAAGCGTCTCCAAATATTTAAAAAGAATTTTCATCGCATCGCAATTAATAATAACTACAAAACGCTGAGTCTGATCAACACTCACCCTACTAATTTTATTCTTCATTAAATTTACCTTATGGTCCGACTAAAAAGAGTTTAGAATAACCTTTCCAATGAGGCTAACTCAAAACTTACTTCTGACAATAATTTTATCAGAATCTCATATATCTCATGTGACAAAACATATTTCCGAAACCAAACCATACAAGCATATGTCACTGATCATCAATCCCTTTCTAGACCCGTTTTACTTTTGATGATATTTAGGAAGATATGAGATCTAAAATCCAGAGTATGAAAAAATAGTGATTTTTTTAAACTGGAGGAGTGTTTCATCCACAGTGAAGAAAGTAACATAGAAAGATGATTTTGGCTGGGCAACTGTTTGTGTCATCTTGCCCTATTTCTTAGTCCGCACGAAAGTAAAAACCCTACCATAAAGTTTTCTTGGGTTATTTATTGGTACACGTTGCCTAAAAAATCAGATCCTGGATAGCGAACACAATAATATCTGTGTAAAATATAAAGAAACAAATGATAGCTCATGCACAACTGAAGAATAAAGGATGTGCATAAAGAAATTTCCTCACGTTATGCATAATATTACTTGTATCTCCTCATTGTTTGCAAAAAGAACAAACACCTCCACAAATGACAAAAGAAAAGTTGGTGTTCACGTCATCTATATTTCACCAAATTGATTTTTCTTCTTCTCTTTCTTGTAAGTTCATGTGTATATATTATCGCGAACCAAAAGCAGGTAGATGGAAGTTTGCACTAAGAGGCATTAACTTGTATGAGCCTATATATTAGTTCTATTTTTATAACATTTTTTTTTCGTTTTTATTTCCACGTCCTTATATAGATAGCATGGCTCAAGGAGAATTTACTATCCATTATGTATTGATTTTCAATAATTGTTTTATATAAGAAAGATAAAATAATATTAATAGTGTTCAAGAATATAGATTGTACCGTAGTGTATTGAGGGGGTTCGGCCAAGATCTTTCACCGAATACTATAATCTCCATAAACTTCACAAATACCCCTTAAAACAAAATTATTAATACAGAATCTGACCTAAAATTTGAATGTTAATTCAATAACCTATCTTAATCTCAATTCAGTGTTCAAACTTCACCACAACTTTAAGAAAAAGGTAGATAAATAATAATAAGGAACTCTACCAAATGCATGTTTTGATTGTTGTTTTAATATGAACACGGAAATGACGCAACCGGCCAAATCGAGGTTTTCCACGTGACATGGGAACATCGTATATCCAAGACTGGAGTTTCAGTTGAGAATTTGAATGGGCAACGTTGATAAGAAAATTACAATGAGGAAAATTATAATTTTTTCAAGGAAAGTCTCAACATGTATAACAAGAAATACCCAGAAAAGATTAATTATTGACATCTTCATAAATTGTTTGATTAATTTTAAGTAATCATATATTTGATTAATTTTATTTCCAATTTTATTGCGTTTTTTATATGTTTCACTAAGCACACATATATTTTAGATAAAATTAAAAAATAATTAATATATTCATAAATTTTAAAATAGTAAATAATACTTTTAGATTATTGACATTTTAAATAAAATAATACATTGACTAATAAACCTTTACATAATTTTTCTATTCGTTACCGATAAAAAAGAAAAGATAAAAACTGTAAGTTGATTCTGTTTGTAAATGTATAAAATACACCAATTCTTTAAGAAGAATACCAATAGTTTATGCTTTGTGACCTTAATTTCGTAAATTTTAAATTAAAAATTTCTAATTGCTTTTAAAAAATAGTTTAAGAAGAAAACAAGATAAAACAATAACTGAAGCAAATTTGCTGCAAAACCTAAAGTGAAATAAATAACCTGAACAAAAAGCTAAAACACAAACCAATCGACGGGAGAGTACTGCAAGCATGTCAGTAACATTCTTTTTTCAAGTATTTACGAATAATAAAATAATGTTATCCAACACATACGTAACATTATACAATTCAATTGTGGGTTGTAGCAACTCCCTATACTAAATTAAAGAATTACTTTCTTTCCATTATGTCTCACGTGCATATATAACACTCAGTTTGGACATATGTAATCTTATATTAAGCAAATTTGAAGAGTTCATGGCTAAAAAGAGAATTTGTTTAAATTTATAAAAATAGTTTTAGACACCCAAAATTTATTTTTGATTAAATTAATTTTCTATAATATAAAAATAGAATAGATATATTATGTTTTTAATAATCAAAGGATATATATATTATATATAATCAGTCATGAGACTAACTTATCTAAAGCACTTAATAAATGACGGTAATGACCAGATAAGCCAGTAATTCGGTTTGGTGACCGATCGACCTCACCAAGGATACTTAAAACACTTAATAAATTACGACAATGATAGTTACAAAACTCTTTCTGAGTCACATTTATGTCTTGCGGGAAATATTTTTGACAAATCAGCTAATACTAATTAACCTAGAGATATTATTCAAATGTACCAACACACCTATATATCAATATATCTTTCTACAAATCAGGGATCACAACACACATCAATGAACAATTGATATTCACTCCATCACAACAAGGGTTCATGACCAACACTATAACTAAATCATTTGCAAAGATACGCTTTAATCAGTACACGAATATACATTCTTTACACAAAGTACTTACTTGATCGTCAGAATACCCTTTCCAGGTCAACCCCGACCGAACACCAACATTTGAGAAAAAAGACTTGAAAGAAGGAGCGAGAAGATCACCGGCATGTCAACAATTGTAAAATCAGTCTAGACTCTTTTGTCTATACAGGTAATATATATATATATATATATATATATATATATATATATATATATATATATAATAAAAAATATAAAAAAATATTATTTTTTTTTTTTATAAAATAT
>Ga0123342_1000411_pt1 | contig 66752 bp, 23 predicted proteins | sample Turbeawhitnodule_FD_89960 | JGI IMG/M metagenome (GOLD analysis project Ga0123342, IMG submission 89960) | Root nodule microbial communities of legume samples collected from Mexico - Turtle bean Mexico white nodule | ecosystem: Host-associated > Plants > Roots > Nodule | place: Mexico: Nepantla... | reverse complement strand
GCCGCTAGGGCGCCTCTTTGTCCTCTTTTTTGCAGGAATCCACAGGCAACCAGTGGGAAGGAGTCCCTAGCTGACGGTTGAGGTCGCGCACGAAGACGTCCCGGTCAACCGGACGGAACAGTATACATATAAACCTTAATTCCCTCCTCTGCATCCAACACACTGCATTGTTTCACACATTATTACCAACCTCATATATGTACCAAAATGAAAAACAAAAGATACAATAATGGACACACATCTATGCCTCAAATCAAAATTTGTCTAAACTATCACTGTCATCATTGCTAATGCAGTTATTATTGGAAGTGAAAGAAATGAAGAACATTCCAATACTTTATTGCTTTCTTGATGTGCGGAAGAAAATAACAAGTTTTTAAAATGTAGTTGTATTGAAAGATTTATCACAATCTTTGATAGAATGAAAGTTTATAAACAATATGAGCATAGAAACCTTGACATTATAAATGCAGTGGCAGGCTCTTAATTAAAACCTTGTTAATGAATACCACCCCATGTTTAAATAAAATGATTTGGCTATTTAAAAATGACAATTAAATCAGATGAATATCCAATGAACTCAGGACTTAAGACAAATTTCAATTAGTTTATGAATGAGAATAAAACAAAAGGAGTGCAAATAAACAAATCAATAATTAAACTTTAAATTTAAGTTAATTTTTTCAACTAGAACATTTAGTTTAGTGAAAATACTTTTTAGTATAGTTATTTTCTAAAATGATAATACTTTGGCTTAAAAGGCATCAGATACGAAGTGCATGCTTATTTTTTCTTTACATCACTTGAAAGGTCATTGCAGGAAAGATGAATAGACCTTGACCACACTAGAAACTGAGAAGCCTCCTCTGTTAATTTTATTGGTGAGGTACCTTCCCTTCAACCACATTCTGTCTTCATTAACATCTTTATCTTATAGGCTTTACAGTTCTATGCTTCTCGTGATCATATATGGTATACATATCATGCTACTCTAACTATCCTACCTTATCTCTATTACTATATATGTAGGGTTTCAATTATTTTATTAGCTCAAATTAATGTTGTTTATGCTAATTATTCAACATCACCTAACTCATGAAATGTTATATATGAGATATGATTCATTAGTGATTCAGTGCTTTGGCTAATAGTATATGGATTAACGTGCATACTCACTTAATATCGTTTCTTTAATTAATTCATATATATAAGTACAACAGCATAAGTTCAAAAACTTAAAGTCAACAGCTGTAATGCATGGAGAAGCTTCATTAATTACAATTTCAGTAGTAGACTTTGTTAAGTTAATTTAGTGTATTAAATTAACCAACAAGTGATGTGTGTCACTATGAATAAAAAATAATTGTGTCAAATAAATATTTTGGTATAATAGTTTTATCATGATATATAATTAATTGAATAATATACATGTAAAATTTAAACATTAATAAAAAAATAGATTTTACATTGATATTGGATAAATAATTAATGTCACATTTTACATTAAGCTATCTCCATAATTAACATAGAAGATGAGTTTAGGGTTTAGGATTTAGGGCACAGTTATATTTTTTTTATCATAAAAAAATTAATAAATATGATTCACTATGATTCAAAGTGTTCAAACCTTTTTAAAATACAGTATACTACTATGAAAATACAGTACTATAACCCATAATACAGTGAAGATCTGCTATATTTTTTGTACTCTGTCCCAACCATCAAACCAACAAAACACAGCAGGCTTAAGAAAATAAAACTCCCCTCCCATCAATCACAGATAACTTTGAGCAGAAAACAAGAGATCATACATAATATGTAAATTAATTCAGCCAACTTAAGTCCTGCATTGCACTCTACACATCCTTATTCCATTTTAAAACATTAAAAAATACAATTTTTTTGATCTTGTTTTCCACCAAACTGCCCCTGTTTAACGGATCTGCATCACCTCCATAGCAGCACCATTGCAGCATTTTAAATGTATAGCAAAACCAGCAGAATCATCTTCACCCAGTGTAATGGAACCAAAACCGTGCAGTAATGTTGCCGAGACAGAGCGTTTGGCATTGGCTTAATATTCCAGCTTTTGTTTCTGTGCTATTAAAACTCATCCACTTAAAAGTATCCTCACCATCATCTTTTCCTTCTCCTACTTTGCCTCAGCCTCGTCCCTTTATCACTTCTCTCTTCCTCGATTTCTCTTCTGCTAGTTTCTCCCATCTCTATTCCCTGCAGCAAAAACATCAATGATCCCTTGCTTAACTAGACAAGGGGTTAGACCACCCTTATAACATTCTAAAATGGTTCTAGATAATATCTAGAACTGGAACTGACATTATCACTGGTCGTTGATGTCTCATCGTTTTTCTTTACTCTTCTCATACTCGTTTTCTGGTATTCCGTCGTTTCACTTACTCTTTTCGTACTCACTCTCTAGTACTTGGTCACTCCTCCTTGGTGCTCAGTTAGAAGTTAACTTACATAAGTTCTCCGACGATCAAATAAGTACTCTGTATTATGAGTGTATGATATAATTGATAAGAGCGTATCTTACTCCTTTGTAGAAGCTTATTTATAACTTTTGTTTTTGTAGTGGACTATTTGATTCATGAGTTGTATCTGGTACAAATCTTTAATAAATCAGTGTTAGCTGATTTCTCGGGTGTCATCCAGATTTAGTGGGATGTGGCCCGAAATTGTAAGGAGGATACCATAATTTATAGGATGTTTCCTTACTTGTCATTTATTTGTCAATTTATTCTTTAATGTGGTAAATCACTTGGTCAGTCGGTCAATGATACCGAGTGCCATGACTTATGAAGCTCGGACACTCCTCTTAAATGGCGTATCGGACATCGACACTCGTATGACACTTGTAGGACACATATCCTTGAAGTGTCCAATTCAAAAAGTATTTGTTGGATTTCTGACAATTCTATTACGGTTCTAACACAATTTTAAAAAGGAAAAATACATTAATTTTCTAAAAACTCAAATTTATTGTATAAATTTTTATTATGATTATAAAAATAAGAAAAAAATCCTTGTGAACCAGTCATGAAAAAAATATTTTTATTTCAAAAAATAATCTGGAACATATTTGTGCACATAAATATTTATTGTCAATTTATATAATTCATAATTATACAATATATAGATTTGTGTCTTGTGTCCTACATTTTAGAGATTTTACGTATCTTTGTGTCCGTGTCCGTATCATATCCGCGTCCGTATCAGTGTCAGTGCTACATAGGTCATGACTCATTCAGTTTGTAATACGGTTGATCTCCAGTCGGTCAATCGATGATGTCAAGTGTGGGAGCTCATTCAGTCCCGACCGATATAATTTACTTTTAAAATGACTCATACAACTTTGAAGATCCATACACTGTTCAAAAAAAATTAAACCAGTATGATGCTTTCTTTTAAAATTAAAATTAGTAATTTATAAATTTGTATATTTTCAATTTAGTTTTTGTTAATTATTTTTTCTATTAATATTTTAAATAATTTTTTGTTATTTATTTTTAAATAATTTTTTATTATTTATTTTTAAATAATTTTTTGTTATTTATTTTTCTTTATTAGTAATAATAAATTAATTAATATTATGTAGAGCACTTGGAGTGCTCTAAATTCATATCCAAACCCATATAAAAAAAGTTATTATTTTTTAAAGTTTTTTTTTTCAAGGGTATGTTATCTTATCTTAACTGAAGTATTAACAAACATAGACTTTTGTGATTAATAAGAAATAATATTGTTGTTAATGTAAATAAACATTTTTATTATTTTTATGGGAAACATGTTAAATAATGAGTTTCTTAGTGATAACAACATGCTAAGGGAATAGATACTTCAACTTAGCTAAAGTCTTAGTTTCAATTTTGAATTGAAATATTATCCTTTCATGAAAATAAAGATAAACAAAGAAGATGTAAAATTATAATACAAAATAGTAAAGGTTAAATTTAAGCTAAAAACTAATAAAAAGCACAATAATGATAACTATCCAAATATAAACTAAAAATAAATAAAAATATATTAATATTTGAATTAATCAATTATGTTAAAATACTAGATAATTGTGTATATGTTGTTTTCGTTTAAAAACAGGGGGGGGGGGGGAACTATAATCCCAAATAAACTATCGCATCAGCCAACAAAAAATAAGCCATAAAAGAAAATAAGTTTTTCAATAATAACCATTGTTTTTATTTTTTGCAGTGCACTGCAGATTGCTTTTCCCTTTTCAAGATGTGAAGTAAAAATGAAGGATTCAAGAAGAATCCGCCAAGGTATTTGTAATAACTTTCAAGTAATTACAATATTTTGCTTAGCTGATAAAAAAAAGTAATGATATATGTGGGCATTAATTAGATAAGTAGAATTGAGAGAAACATCTCAATATATTGGACACAATGCAAATGACATGATAGGATTGCCTCTATCCCATAATATAAAACCATAATTTCAGTGTAAGAATGTTTCAAATTTACAAAATATCCTTCAATATATAGTATATATTGACATGTTGAGAAACTAGCAGAAGAGAAAAACATTTTATCAGTTTAGCTTTCACAAATCACAATTAAATAAAAAGCGATTTTACAGAAAAAAGAAAAACATTGTTGAAATGGATAAGTTAGGGTGATTTGAATACAAAGTTTTACCACTCAAAGTATTAAGTGGAGGAAGATGCATAACACAGGATTAATAAACTCGAATCAATGATCAGTGGTGTGATGACTCGGTTAAATTAAAAAATTAGAGTAAAAGAATTCTTTGAAAACATATTGAGTGAGAAGAAAAATCAAATGGTTAAATTGGATAATATCTGGTTTAAGAATAACCACTTTTCACATTTCATTGTCTTTTTCTTTAGGATAGAGGGTCTCATATTCTTTTTTTTATATATTGAAGGGTCATATTTATGTTATAGATAGTTGTTATATTGTGAAACGGGTCAGGAAGTAAATGCTGTTATATTTTGTTGCGATTGAGGTAACCTTAGTATTTTCATAAATTTTATTTTTTATTATCAATAAAAAAAAACATTATAATCCAAATAATACTAATATCCTATATCTCTAATAATTATGATTATCTATAAAAGTCTTAATATACTCATCGAAAATTTACATCTTTCTTATTTCAGTAAATTTTATTTTGAAACTTATATACATGTTTTTAATATTAATTTTTGAATCATGAATTATAACAATTTATCATATTATTTTATAAAAAAATATTAAATTAAAAACAATTACATTTAATATATAAAAAATATAAAAGATCGAACACTTGCCCTAAAAAAAAGGGGGGAAAATAGTAAAATGATATTTTAAAAGAATTTAAAATTATCCACTCCACACTTAAACAAGGGTATAAAAAGTGTTCCTTTAACTTTAGATCATGCCAAAAATTTCAGTAAGTTGTGCACAGTGAAGACAGAAAATGTGCTCCATTTTTTTCTCAATCTGCAATACTTTTTAATCTTCAGTTCATACCAAGGAAAAAATAGTAATAATGAAGAGTTACTATAATGACAAAGATTTAAAAAAAAAATTATAATGAAAGAAAGTAACAAAATTAATTATGATTATAAAATATTTGAAAAAAATAAAATCATTTATATAAAAATTAATTTTAACGATAAAAAATAATTATTCGTTATATTAATTAAAATATTAATATTTAACATAATTTTTATTATTAATAATTATTTTTTAATTTAATATTTAATTAGTTATCAAAATTTTAATTTGATTAATTATAAAGTGTGGAGATGATATCTGGTTTCTATGGGTGATGCAAGGTACAGATAAGAGAGAATTTGCATTGGAGGAAGACCGGATTATGAGAAGATTTATTATTATGAAATTATAATTATTGGTATACTGATCTGAGTCACCACACTCTATAGGAACCCTCCTAGAGAAAACCCAGTACCCTCTAGGAACCCTCCTCTCACCACACTTTTTCAAACTCACAATAATTTTCATCCAACAATCTTCTGGTCAACTCTTAGTCTATCCAACAGCACCCACTCTTGAAACTTGCAAAATAATCATCTCACAATCTGGCTAGTATATTTAATTTTGGCATTTTTCATGAAATTTAAGTATTAGCAATCTTACATAAATAATTTAACCCAACATAAATAACACTAAGTTGAATGAGTATAAATTTACTTTGTACTTGTAAGAGTGCAAATTTTAGTTAGAGATGAACCTATCCTACCCACATCATATCAACAATACATAGTTGGGTATGAAGCCAAGACCAATTAGGTTGAGCTGACTTAACATCATGTTTAGTGAGTGAACTTAATCATTGTGTCTCTTTTATAATTTATATTTAAAGAGACTATTGTACTTGTAATTGATATGCAACAGGATAGAATGAAAACTTAATAGTTGCCCTTGTGGATGTAGGTTGCAGTTGGCGACTGAAACACCTTAAACCATGTGTTGTTTATTTTCTGCAGTTGATTTGTGATTGTGTTGCTTTTTCATGTGTTTTTTTCCAACAAGTTTTGCATACGTACAATACTTCATTGTTTTTCTTTTCTCATTTCCCATTATAAGAGTTGAAGAAAATAACTTTTGTAAATTCAATGAATTAATTAAATGATAGCTTTGTGAATATTCATTGATTTTGACCTGCTCCATATTAATAGGAAAATTTATTACATTTTGGAAAATATAGAAGAATGAATAACTATATATAAAATTACATAAATAGATTCATCTGATATAATTTGTTATATTTTTATAACTTATGAATGTGATGAATTACTTCGAAATGAATATGATGACTGATAAATTGATTATTTTCTCGACTGAAAGAACTTCTCGAAGCAGTCCAATTCAAGGAGCTATATAAATTGACGGTAATTTAAAACGTGCAACCCTTTTAAATAAAAACATGAGAGATGCCCTAGCAGACAAAAGAATTAGTATTAACCCGGTAAAGATTGTGATAATTGTTAATTAGAAGAAATAACTTGGAAAGGTTATGAGTCAAAATCACAATTCAAATAAATGTGTAAAAAGTGGTAAAAGTGCTGACAGAGAATACAAGGCTACTTATCCATTAATATTAATATCAGAAATAAGGTAGTGGCTTGCAAAAAGGCTGCCTCAGCCCGAAACATGAACATTTTGAGTCACAAAAGGCATAAACATGACGTGGAAAGTAAATTTACATAGGAAGTGAAGATTTGGATTTTCAATTATTAATTATGGCAAACAGACATGTGAACTACCCCACTCCATAGCCATCAAAAATGAACCTACTAGAAGAATAATTACATTGAATTCAAATACTCACCATGCTGTCAAGACAAAAAGGCGTGATAATGAAGGCTGCTATACTTCACTGACTTACCAAACCGGATGAAAAAGAGAAGGAAAATCCAGTAAAATATACATATCATTTATGACTTTTGTTACTTTCTTTTTTTCATCTTTCACTTCCTTCCATACTATAGATGTACCGGATATTTCATGGATCATGTTGCCGAAATCGATTCTTAGGAAGCCAACAATCATATAATTAGTCTAATAAAAATTACGAAATCTTACTTTACCGAGTTTAACTTTGCGATCTACTCTAATATACTCATAATGATCCTATAAATATGCACTACATCCAAAGATAAATGTATACATCATTGAACAATATTTATTACTTTTACTTATCAGATACTGAGTTCTAATTTTAGTATCGGAGTTTTGATGACTATTTTTCGGCAAGTGTACCCAAATGAGAAGTAATAATTTGTTTCTAAGTACAAATATCGAACTCACAAGGAACAACTTTAAAATTTCAAGTATAATATTCATTGAATATAAAAAAATAGGTAAAAATTTGTTGGAAAGTTGTTTGTATTGTGAATTGACAAGAAATTAAATAAAGCAAAGTAAAAGATTTGTATGTGTTGATTGAGAAAATTGAGATTGTGGTTCATCTTTCTCACTCGTCTGTACTTTTTCAAAAGCTTATAATATTCAATCTTGATTGATATTGATTGACGCACATATAAAAATCATTCATATCAATCCCCTGCATACAAAATTATTAAGAGAGAGTCTCCTATACATATTGATTTCTCACATATTTATAAAAACTCATTATCATTACAAACAAAGATGTTATAAAACAATTAACATTTCAAATTTATTCCTAGCATTCAAATATGTTAATCACTATCAGTTAGGTCAGATGCTTAGAAGTACTTTTCAGTCAAACCTAAGGTTCAAAATTATGAATAGTTCAACCTTTGAGAATAAATGATAATACCAATCAAGAATTCAATATTACAGATAAATATCACCTCAATACATAATAATTTAAACAGATTTCTCTCAGTTTCAAATAAAAGAATTAATCACTCATGATGGCTATTACAAGCATGGACAACAGGAAAAGAAGATCCAAAGTGTTTCTCTTTGACGACTATCTCCTTTAGGTTTCCTTCCTTTGGTTCATCCCAATTTCAATGATGTCTAGGATTATGCCTCACACCTTCTATTTAACTTAATTGGGTTTGAGCTAAGTGACATATTTATTCATAATATATCATTTTGCTTCATCTTTCGGTAAATTCCTAAAAATAACACAAAATTGATAATAAATCGTTTTTATAATTCAACTTCTAAATTAGAAGTTGAATTATAACTATTTTATCAATTAAAGTTCATAAGTGTTTATCATTTTGTATGAAATATTACTATATTATGACATTTATCAAGTTTGCATATACTTCACCATCTTCATCAGAGACTAGATCTCGTGTAACACTGATAACTATAAACATTTAGAAGAACAAGAAAAGTATTTCTAAATTAGAAGTTGAATTATAATTATTTTATCAATTAAAGTCCATAAGTGTTTATCTTTTTTGTATAAAATATTACTAAATTATGACATTTATCAAGTTTGCATATACTCCAGATCTTGTACAACACTGATAACTAAAAACATTCAAAAAGACAAGAAAAGTATTTCTAAATTAGAAGTCCATAAGTGTCTATCATTTATATGAAATATAACTAAATTATGACATTTATCAAGTTTGCATATACTTCAGCCTCTTCATCAAATACTTGGATCTCGTGCCCGATAACTAGAAACATTCAGAAGTACAAGAAAAGTATTTCCTAGACCATACAATAGGGGTACACAAATTGATGTATAGATACTTTACTAAATTGGTGTTTTAAGAGTTTATAATAGTAGAAACAAACAAAAAGAGAGTAATAATAGGAAAGCACAGGGAGGGAGAGAGGTAGTAGGTGCTAGGCAAGAAAGAGACACTATCGATTGGCATGGATGGGGTCTTTTGTGTCTGTCATGCCCTTGGTCTGACTGAACTTTTGTCAACGGTATTCTTAATAGACTTGGAATAGAAATGGAATCGGTCTTCCGATTCAGAACATTGAAACTGGTTTCTTCAAAACTTGCTGCTCTTCCCTGTCCCACTTTTCCTTCTTCCCTTCACTATATATACATCAATATATTCATATCATTAACACCCATAAAGCTTCTTTTTCAGTTTCTCTTCTTCTAAGCCTCATTATACGCTACCAATTTCTCAACCAAGGTAGTTTATAGCAACTCAATTTAAGCTCATCTTTCTAGTTAGTCGTACAATTACATAAAACTAACAAATTTTGTTGTCTCCAGTTAATTACATGCATGTTGTTACATGATTATAATTGCTTCCACGTGGTAATTAACTGGTTTACATTTAGCAGAGCTTATATATATGTCGCCTGCAATGGCACTAAATGAGCAGAGGAGCAAGGATGATACAGCAGAAGAAAAAAGTGGATTTGAGAAAGGAGTGAAGCATCTGTGTGAGAAAGGTCATATTCGTTCGGTACCTAAGAAGTACATACTTCCTGTTGCTGACAGACCCACCAAGAGAGTGGAAGATTCGAATGTTTTGAACCAAAATCTTCAGCTACCCATCATTGATTTTGCCGAATTGCTTGGTCCAAACAGGCCCCAAGTCCTTCAATCCCTAGCCAATGCTTGTCAACAGTATGGATTTTTCCAGGTAATTATCAGTGTTTCGTGCATGGACTAATGATGTATAAACAGCGAACATTAAATATACAAAGAACTAAGCTTTAGAGAAATCATTTTCGTGAAGAATATCAAGCAATGATTAACTAGTATTAGAACGTGATGTGTGTGCTTGTGATGCTGAAGTTTATTGTGTTGTATTGATGCAGCTGGTAAATCATTGCATATCGGATGATGTTGTAAGGAGCATGATAGATGTGAGTGGGAGGTTCTTTGATCTCCCTTTGGAGGAGAGAGTTAAGTACATGACAACTGATATGGGAGCACCGGTTCGATGTGGGACCAGTTTCAGTCAAACCAAAGACAAAGTGTTGTGTTGGAGGGATTTCCTGAAATTCCTGTGCCATCCCTTACCAGATTTCCTCCCCCATTGGCCTGTTTCACCAGTGGACTTTCGGTGAGCAGAATACTACAACAAACAAGCTTAAACTCAACATATAAATAATGTTTTTATTCTCTTGAAAGTGTTTACACAGATTTTTCTTTTCTGCACATGCCCACATAACAATTTTATGATTAAGAGCTGTGATGCAAGTGGTGGCTGGTGTCACATGCCAAATGATACATTAACAACTAACATTTTCCGTCTGACTTTTATGTTTTTATTTAAAACCAGGAAAGTGGTTGGCACCTACGCAGAAGAAACCAGACATTTGTTTCTGGCGGTAATGGAAGCGATCCTAGAGAGCTTGGGAATAATGGAAAAAGAGGAAGAAGAGAATGTTATGAAAGAGTTTGAAAAGGGGAGCCAAATGATGGTGGCCAATTTCTACCCACCATGCCCTGAACCAGAGCTTACCTTAGGTATGCCCCCTCACTCCGACTATGGCTTCCTCACACTTCTCCTGCAAGACGAGGTAGAAGGGTTGCAAGTCCAATACCAAGACAAATGGGTCACTGTTCAACCCATTCCCAATGCCTTTGTTGTCAACGTTGGTGATCACTTAGAGGTACCTATACTCCTTCATTTTCAAAATTTGGGAACATGCACACCATGCATTTTTACTGCTTTCTTCTTACTTCCGGACAAAATTGTTGGACTCTGTAAAGAGAAACGAGTCAGTAAATTACAATAACATAAATAAATGTTTGTGGTTTTGCATTGGTGATTTAAATTTTGTGTTGGAATTGATTAGATATATAGCAACGGAAAATACAAGAGCGTATTGCACAGAGTAATGGTGAATGAAGTTAAGAGCAGGGTGTCTGTGGCTTCGGTTCATAGCCTTCCATTTAACTGCACAGTGAAACCGTCGCCAAAACTCGTTGATGATGAAGCCAATCCCAAGCGTTACATGGACACAGATTTTGCTACCTTTCTTGCCTACGTATCCTCCCATGAGCCAAATAAAAAGGATTTTCTGGAGTCAAGAAAATTGCACTGATGTATCCAAAATTAGAAACCAAAATAATCGGCTCCGGTCGAGAGTTAACTTTTTAATATTTTAAATAATCGCATTCAAAGTATTTTTTTTGAGTTTTTGAGCACTGTGACAGTTTTGTCCTTCTAAAAAAGGAAGATGTATATAAATTGTCACTGGTCTCGACTCTTTAGCATCTCAATAATTAATTAAATTTTTTAGTCCATATATATGTGAAGATCGTAAACTTTTTCCTTTAACTCGCAGACTTTTAAATACACCTATCTCTACCAAAGTGTGGACAATACCTTAATATCGACTTTTAAATACTCCTACATCCACGATAGGTGTACAATACCTTAGATCGGAATAATATCGATGTTTTGTTTTGTGTATGATCAAAAGAGTTGTAGAATAAAATTTTGGAAATTATGATTGGGTTAATTTTGAAATTGGTATTTGTTTATTTAATTTAATTATTAAGGAATTAATAGGATATGAGGGTTTTTACTTTGAGATGAACATCTCTTTACGTGATTAAACTGATTAAGACATATAAATAAATTAATAAGTTTAACAGTAGTTCTCAAAATTATAATCAGATGAAATATAAAACTGTAGAAACATACATCGATGAACAAAAATGTAGCTTATTAAAAGTGAGGCAAAAAGGAAAATGTGAAGTTTTTATAAAATTTAATTAGAGAAGTTTCTGCTATATTAACTATTTAATTAATCAACAATGTAGATTAGTATTAATCAATTGTTAATTTGGGTGATTAAATTTGAACGGTTTCTGCATTAAAAAAAATGAAAAGAAAAGGACCAATTTAAACTAACATGGTAACTTATTAAATTCGAGCAATATTCTTTTAAAAAAGCTTTCTCATTTTATTATAATATATTCACCGAAAGCTTTCTTCTAGCTTAGAATGCAGTTTGTATCCTACAACTTTTCATTTATTTGGTAACTATGCAAATGTATTAATAGTAATTGGGCCAAAAATACTTAAACAACCTGTTTCCAAACAAATGAAACAATATTTTAGATATTTAGATATGGTTTTGTTGTGTGGGTTCAAAGGGTTGATAAAAAAAAAGTATTGGACAAAAGTGATCTTTGAAATCTAGATTGGGATAAAATGGCATTGAAGAAAATCATTGCATAATTTCGATTTGCCTATGATAATGGATACGCCTTCAGGAGGTACTCATTTTTTTGACAATGACTCATGTTGCAGAAAAATAGTAAAACTCATAAAATATATTTAGAATTTTGAATCTAGCATCTACAACAAAACAATTACACGTTTAAATGTTTGTGGTGGATTGTCATAGTTTGCAACTTTTTCTTTGGTTTAATTTGGTTTTGTGATGATTATCTGGTGTTTATTTGTATAGCTGCTTAATACAGTATAACCATCGAGTCTTACTTTTTGTTATCTGTTTCTTCTTCTTTAATGTAAATGGGTTACTTGCTCTTATCTTTCTCTTCACTTTAGTTTCTTCTTCTCTAGGGTATACAAGTTTGACACCCCTTGTACCAATCACCATTTATATACATTTCTTCTTGTTGCTGATAATTTTTTTTAAGCTAAATAAGTTACTACTAATCTTCCATTAAAACATAACAAGTAATTTTTTCATTAATATCTAATACAATGTTGTTATTGTGCAAAGGTATTTTTGAGTTATCACGTGATGAAATTCTCTCTTTCTATGCTTGAATTAGTCATAAATAAGTACAAAATTTATTCTCTTTTTATCAAGTTCACTCATCTTTATAGTTGAAAAAACTCCTCACAATATATGAGGTATTGGAAAACGGTTTTCAAAAATTATGAATTAGTTGGTCGATTTCCATAATTTTCGTACAGGATCTCGATTAGATCTCTAAAAATGTGCTTAAGGGATTTGAGGGGTCGATCTCCTAGAGACCAATATTCTCAAAACCGATGACTAGAGATCATCATTCGGGCAATAGGAAGCTTGAGAGGTTTCCCCTAGAGACCGATCTTTTTAAAATTGATTACTAGAGTTCATCCTTTAAGCGATAAGAGACTTGAGAGGTTGATCTCCTCAAAATCGATGATTCGATATCACTCTTCGAACGATACCTTTTATGATCAACTATTTATATATACAACCACTTATATTTGTCTCTATTAGGACGGTACAACTGTGAAATGTGCATTAAATAACAATAAAAATTCTATAAAAATAATAAAATATCTTTGTATATGAAATAACTTAACTTCCTCCAATAAATCTTTAACCCACAGGCCTAGATTTCAATGCATATATTATTGAGTTTACTATATAATACCTTAGTCATCACCTCCATTTAGATGAATGTGGCATATTGACATGTAACCTAACATCATAACAATTATTCTTGGAGTTTTGTTTTATTTAAAAGCATATGTATGCGATTTCTTAAACAAGAAAGTCTTTTGGCCTAGTTTTAAATTTGTTTTATCAGCAAAGTAACCTAATTCTAGATATCATGTCATGTTCATAGAAAAGAAAAGAAAAGGACAATTCTTCACCACCTACTATTTATTTGTCCCTATTAGTGTGTTTTGTGCATTCATAAAGAGAGAGTTGATGCAAGACTTTGAATATGGCACACCACAATTTTGAAAGTGTCTTCTACGCTATCGCATTGATATGGTACGTGAATTTTCTAATGTCAAATACTACCATATTTACCAATAAGAAAAACTACAAATATAGCACATTTTGATAACATTTACTTCTCAACAAGACCACTCAATGCATTAGAATATCTCATATACCTATTTAGATTTTTTTTTCACAAATAATTGACAAAAATTTAGTTCACTATATATAAAAATTCTATTCTTTAGACATAAAAAAGATTAACACCGTTTTTAAAATTTACAAATAATTATTGTTTTTATCCTTTTTTTTTATACACTTATAATATGCCTCAGAATAAAAAGAGATACCTAAATTATTGTCCCACTTTGATGTCAACCAAAATATTTTTATCGTAAGACATCTCTGTCTACTTTGCATAAATCATGACTAATTCTTCTACTCTCTCTGTCTGAATTTTAATTTTACATAAATACCTTTTTCTGTCTGAAATATTATTTTCTCAATATGCTTTGTGTATGGGTCCCATAGGACTTTCTCGTGCGTATAATTAAGAAATTTCAATGAAGAAATTCAAAATTATATGAAGAGGAATATTATGCATGCAAACAAAAACAATAAAAAAAATATCGTATTGCTAGATTCCTCACATAACAGAAATAATAGCATAGCTTCCCCTATAATTATCTTGAAATTCGTGTGTTTGTAAGTTTTGCAATATCAAAACTATATGATTAGTTAAAATTAAAGATTAAAATATTCATAATATATAAATAATTGTAAATTTTAAATTGATTTTATAAAATTTAATGGTTAGAAACTAAAAATTAAGACATTTTATTTTAAATTAATTTTATAAGATTTACTTAAGTTTAAAGTCTATTTTTTAATAAAATTTTGTTTATATTTTTAATATTATTTGGATTAATTAAGATACTTTTAATATTCTTGGTCTTAATTTGCAGAAGAATGGAAATGGGTGAGAAATTTAGAAATCAGTGTTTTAATCCTATGATGAAGATGTAAAGTCTGATTTAGAGGTATTTAGTTGGACCGGTGCAGTATCATTTTGTACTATACTATATTAATTGACTAATCATTTGCTTATTATATGTCAAAAAAATGGTCCCTATTGTACCTTGCCGTCAATTTGGCTTCATGTAAATGAGTGTTCACACTAATTTAAGAGAGGTGTGAAGTGTGAAGTAAGTATTAAAAAAACATTGTCAACACCCTACAATAATTTTATAAATTATCTTAGGTAATCACCAATAATCAATGCAAATTCACGACTAATCAAGATGCACACACTAGTTTCTCATAACTTCAGATCTTAGGCGTGTATGCTAATTCTCACTTTACAAGTTATGTTTTTATAAATATAAGTTAAATTTAAATTTATTTTTTAATATTAATTATGAAAGAATGGTATAAGTTTTTTTTATATATATATTGTTTTCCTTAAGTGCAAATCCTTCACATATTTAAACAAAAAAAAACATAAGAATAAAAAATGAAGGAAAGCAATTAAACTCAAATTTTATATACATTGTTTTCGGTGAACAAAATATATAAATAACCATTGAATTTATTGTAATTTTTTTTCTTGTTTATTATTCTTTTGTTTTCTCGTTTGAACCCACCTTGCAACAAACTAAATATAGTTTTAATACCAATTATTATTTTGTACATTGATGGGCATTGTAGCTAGCTACTAAATTTATTTTGTTTAGTTCATAATCAAACTAGTTTTCTTTTGTGGAGTCTCCTTTTTAGAGGATAATGAAGCTCTAGTTGAAAGAATTATTTTACTATTGTTTTCGCGCCAATAAACATTATAAAATATAAGAGTAAAAGAGGTTAATTTTCAAACGGGTGTAAATTTACTTCGAATTTCTGCAAATAGACAAATTTTTTTAATCCTAAAATTAGATAAATCATATGAAATACGATTTAATTTTTAAAAAATCACCAAGTTTTTTAAAAGATTTTACTAAATTTCAAAGATTTCGTATTCATTATATATGAGAAAAAAAAGAGTTTATTCATAAACCGTACATGAAAAATACGATTTTAATTACGAAATCTTATATTTCAAAAAACTGATTTTATAAAATAAATTATATATAAATGGTATATTGAAATCATGATTAATATTGAAAATTGTACATGCTATATACATTTTGTAAAATATAATTTGTTATAATTAAAATGTTTTTATATATTTAAAGAATATAGGAAGAAGTTACATTCTTTAATGTTTTGATATTATCTACACTAGGGGAAACACATGTGTGGTTGCTTGTGTATCCACATTTTTCTCTTCTACTCAATTTTTATTATTATAGAAATTTAACATATATACACAAATAATTTTGGATGAGTTGAAATTGAAAAGAAAAAAAATAATATGTAAAAGAAAATTGATGAATTGATTAATCAACCTCTTTTTTCTTCTTCTCTGGATTGAGTCTGGTTTAAGTTTCTCTTCTTCTTCAAGTTTTTTTTTCTTGCATTGATAGTTTTGAGATTGGAGAATATGATGATGTTCACTTAAGGTTATGATTAGCTTGATGGTAGATACAAAAGAATAGTGACTTTAACAAATAATAGAGTTGCTTGTGAAGAGAGTGATTAGAAATGAAACTTATTTTATTTGATATGTGAGATTTGGTATGAGAACCGAATGAGGGTGAGAGTATCATCTTTCTCTGTTGTTGCCTTAAAATAAGGAATTAAGGGAAGTGTGAGGAATTAGTTTGCATATAAAAACGGTCAATTAATATTAATTTAAAAATTTAAAAAATAATTTTATTTTTTAAGTAATTTCTATAAAATGACAAATACTTCATTGTATTAATAAAATGAGATATATTAAACAATAATCGAATCAGAAAAAAATTTGTGTACACCAAAAAACAGTTATTTTAAGAAATCATTTTTTTATCAGCAATAATAAATAAATAAATAGAATCACTTCATGAGTGTTTCAACCCTTATATATATCAAGGCATTGTAACACACCTCTCCAAAACACTACTCCCAATCGAGGAAAAAAATCACCATCTAACATAAAACAACCCAGAAACAACCATAGCCTCTAAAGGGAATAACAAGGTAACCCAAGAAACAAACAAACAAACTAAAAGCCTCTTAAAGAACATCCAACCCAAACTCACAAACAACCATCATCCAACCCATACAAGAAAACCAACCAAAGAAAACAATAATCGAACAACTTATAACAAATTAAGACAAGACATAGGAGTCAAACACCAAACAGAAAAGGAAAAAGAGCAGTGGGAACTTTAGAGGTAACCCAAGACCAAACATTCAGTTGGGCCAAAGAAAAGATTTCAAGGTGATCCACCACTCCACCGTTGAAAATGATCTTCTTCTATGATTCCAGATCTCCCTTACCACAACAATCCACACGCTTCCCAAGATTGAGTTGACAAATAAAGATTACATAAAGAGAATTGAATAAAATTTGAAAAGTGATCAATGGGAGTAGCCGACACCAAACCTAACCATGAGAGACACTGGTTCCAAACTAACCAGACAATTCTACAGCAAAAAAAAAAAATGATTCGTAGATTCTCTTGTACCCCGCACAAGCAATAAGTAATATTGTCAACCACCATCCGACGCCTAACCAGGTTAACTTTAGTAACAATCTTATTTTCCAACACCCTACAAACCAAAACCTGAGGAGCATGTATCTCTATATATAAGTATTGATAATGATAAATATGAAATCTTTGAAATTTAATAAAATCTTACAGGACATTGGTGATTTATAATCAAAGACTTTTTTTAAAATGAAATGGTATTACATGCATATGATTTATTCAATTCTAGAATTAAAAGGAAATCTGTCCATTTTGCAAAAATTCAAAGTAACGTGTATAAATTAAAGAAGGGGAAACCAAAAAGTTATAAGAACAAATTGCTAAATAAGTTTAATTAATGAAAGGAATCGGAGGGTGTAAATAGTTGTGTTTTTTTGGTACAAGACAAGAAGATTAACTCCGTCGTGTTTGAAAGTGGAAACAGATATTTTAAGCCGCCATGCAGAAGGTCTTTGGTAAATCCATGCAGTAACGAAGATGCATGCAATGTGCGAAGACCTTGACCTTCATGGGATTGGTACCAGTTTTCTGCCAAATTGACTTCACCAACCTATAAATAGCCATGTCCCCATTCATGTTTTTAACAGTTGACAGAATTTTAAATTTAAATTCTCAGTCCATTATCACGTTATAAAATAATCACTCCCTTTTGTTGAAGAAAAGAAAAACAAATTTGCATAAAATTAACTATACATTTTTTTTTTAATTCATGTATGACTTTAAAAGTAAACACTGTATGCATCATGACACAGGGTTTTGTTTATACACTGTATATCTTAGTTTCTGAATTCTAGAATTTTTTATTTTTATTTTATCTTTCAACACTGAACAAGTTACGTTTGTTGCTGACATAAATAATAAAATCAATTTAAAAAATAACAAGTAAAACTAATATTCTTTAAGTTTTGGTTAAAATATTGTTTTAATCTTTTGAATTTATGTCAAATTTTATTTTAGTCTATTTTAGTTTTTTAAATTAAAAAAAGTGAATTAATATCTCTAGTTTTGAATTTAAAACTTTTGTTTTGTCTGACTCTTTTATGAAAAAGATTAAGACATGAAAAAGTAAATTAAAATTTATAATGCATAAAAGAAGTAATTATTCTAAGATTAAATTGTAGTGTACTGCATTTTTACATTATCAAACCATTATAGCAAAAAAAAATCAATAAACTTATTCTATGATTACATATGTTATTCACGACAGCACAGTTTGTAAATTTACAAAATGCACGGGGCGTAAGTTTAATATATTTCTCTAATATAGTTTTATTAATTGGATGAAATTAATATTATGGAAATATTAGTTGATATTATTAAATATGTACACTATACTACAAATAAAATACTGAAATGTATGATTTTTTTTATAAGTAACAATGGAAAGAAAAAAAGCTAAAAACTTGTTTCGTTTTTAGTTGTTGTTTGTCCTTAATAATTTATTCAAAATACTTTGTGATGAGATTTTTCAATAAAGAAAAAGAGTCTGCAGTCTTTTTAAGCTTTGAATATTTATAAATGACCACGACAAACTTTAATTAGTATACTATGTTTAACCACCATAGAATAGTGACATGTAGAAATACAATCTTTTTATTGTTGAGATATCAACTGTCCATTAAAGTATTCTGTAAAAAAGACTGTAACTATATATATATTATCTTTATTAGTTTCCATAAAAAATAAATAAACTTTATTTAAAACTATTTTCAAGACTTATGCGCATAATTTTTAAAACAGATATTATATATTTATACAATTCTTTTGTACAATAAAAAACGGAGAGAAAAAAAAAATATGATGAGATATTTAATATGACATGTAAAAGTGAAAGAAATAATATTACAAAGTGTACTTTAAGCCTAATTCAATCCTATAAAACCACTCAATAAGGTGATGTTTCCACCCATTTATATACTAAGTAAGGTTTATATCTCTAGTCAATATGGGATCTCCAATACATTAAGTCAAATATTATGGATGATTCGATAGCGGGTGACACTAGGTCCAATATATACTCGTTAGGATAAGCTTTAAATGATTCTGATATCATATTAAATAATGCATATTTTTTAAAAATTACTATGATAGGACAAGTGGAAAATGAAGGGCTGAGTTTCACCCAGTCCAGCTAATTAAATTTTACTCAAAACAACTTGCCACTTTCATGTATCACAACATATTTTTATCAAAAAGTGAATGAAAAATATAATTAAGATATACAAATCGAATTCTTAAGAAAGTAACAATTCAATTATTGAAATGTGTAAAAAATAAAAAGTGCATTCAAATTGAAGAAAAACCGTTAATTTATATTTGAATACTCTAATCAGACTTTTTGCTTCCTTCACCTAATAAATTTGAACATATACTTTCGCTATTATGAAAGAACCAAAATGTCTTCTTTAATTTTTTAACGGTACAGGTAAAAATATATTTTTAATTTTCTGGAACACTTTTTGAAATACTTTTCTGGAATATGCTTTAGGGAATAGTTTTTAGAATATGTTTTCGAATTTTTGTTTTTTCATGATATTTTTTTCTAAAATATATTATTTGTATTTTGGTTTTGTCTTTTCCAAATAAAATTTTGGTTTTTTAATTTTATTCCAAACTCATTTTTCAATTTCAGATTTTTAATTCTTGAATAAAGGACAATTTTTAAATTTTAAAAATTTATTTGATGCAGATTCAAAATTATTGGATGCAGAACTAATTGTCCTCTAACCCATATTGGAAAGTTTAATCTGAGGTAAATTCTTTCGGCACTATATCAATAATATACACTCAATCTGCTATTTGAAATGATAAAAATCTTCTAAAAAAAACAAAAATAATCTTAAATTAAAAGATAGTGTAGATAAAATTTACTTATGGAGCTTTTTTCGGAAATATTCTGCAATTTAATTATCCAGAACATATTTTTTAATTTTGAAAATTCTAATTTGAAATGTATTTTCAAATTTTGTGTTCCAGATTTTTTTATCGGAATGTATTATTTTTTTAGTTTTGAATTATATGTATTATTTCAGATTTTTAAATCCAAAACAAGGATAATTTTGAAAATTTCAAAAATTGATAGGTGCAAGTTAAAAGTCATATGGTGCAGGAAGAAATTATCCTAATCTAATTTAGGCCCAATATTTGAATTTTTTGCCCAACAAATATCCTCGAGGATTTTCTTCCTACACCCTCCATACATTTCTGTCTGCAATCCCTATGTAGACAAAAAATATTATTTTTAAATTCTTAGTATACTTCCAAAATATTATCCATAATATAATGGAAAAGATTTTGAAGTACATATTATGGATGATAATATCCAAGTTATGAATTTTTTTAAAAAGAGGCACTTTGTGCCACTATATATTTAAGAAAATTACTATTAATAATAATAGTTTTATAAAAAAAATTATAGATGGTTACACAAAGTGTACGCGTTACTCTTAATATTTGAATAATTTTTTTCAAAGAAAAATTATTCCATATATTTATTAGATATTGAAAATAAAACTATGAAAATTAACAACAATTATTCCTTTATAAGTGAATAAGATTTTTTTTTTATATATCACTGTTACTAGGAGTTACTAGCCGTGATTACGGTATTCATAGCTATTTTCATTTTCAAATTTGTATTGATAATTGTATTTTTGTGATATTGGCAAATACAATAAATATTATTTTTATTTAAAATATAATTAAAGATAGAATAAAAATATAAATTATGTATAATAAATTCTCTAAATATAAATATACATATGACTACAAGATAAATCATTAAATATAAACTAATTTTAAAGATAAAAAATAATTAGTTACTATAATAACTCAAATAAGACAATTTTAAAAACTAAAAAAATTATTGGTTTCTAAACTTGTTTCTATTGATAAATAATTTTTAAATTGGAATTTAATTAGTTACCCAAGTGTTTGCTACCAAATTTAGAATCTAAATAATTGATAGTTAAAACCTAGTAACTAATTAATTATTTTAATAATTGTTTGTAATATTTTTTAAATTTTGTTATTATGGTGTTAGAGTGATGTTTAATCGATGTAGTTATTCGTGGTCTATGCTACAAATATTAACTTAGTGATGTATATTTTTTTTTATTCGTCATTGAAGATGTTAAGCTGACATATTGCATTTTACTCTTTTTTCCCTTTCAAAAGTTAGTTGTAAAATTAGAAGAAAAAAAGACAATTGTCTTCTCCAAATATGATAGGTTAGCCTAAAGCACTATGCTTTGTTTTGGATGAGGCATTGGATTGTGATTAAACCCACTTATTTGTTCGCTAATCACGGGGTAGTCTTTCTTAACCCTCTAACTTAAAACTTGTCTCAAAATACTCATCAAGGAGTAAATCCTCTTGCAAAGAAAGGCATTGATCAATGAAATCGAGATAGTAGAGACCTATGACATGATGCCGCTCTTGTCATCAAGATTTATAGGGGAAAGAGGAAAAAAAAAGGAAGAAAGTGAAAGCCTATATAGCTACCTACATTTTAACACAACTTAACTTTTTTAAAGTTTATATTTTCTTTTCTTTGTAAAGGAGACACAACTGCTCTAGTGAACAATAAAATATTTGATGCCATTCCTCTCATGTCTTTTGCCCATCCCTTCTCTGCACATGCTAGACAGACACAGAGCAGTTTTTCCTAGGTGCTATTCTACTTCTTGTTTTTTCATTTTTTTTCCTTTTTCTAAATACGACTTCAGAGAAAACCTCTGAAAAATATAAAGGGAAAGCGATGAAACATCTCCGAACTGATAGCGGGTGACCTAATAAACCCAACAAACACTTAGGATATGTTCGAAATGAACCTGATACTATATTACAAAATGAACTTTAAGTCTAACTCAATTCTATAAAACCGATTCATGAGATGAGGTTTGCACCCACTTATATATAATGAAATGTCCTAATCTCTAGTCGATGTGGGATCTCCAACACACCCCGACCTGATAACGGGTGATCTGATAAACCCAACAAACACTCACTAGGATATGTTCGAAATGATCCTGATACCATATTACAAAGTGAACTTTAAACCTAACTCAACCCCATAAAACCGGTTTATGGGATGAGGTTTGCACCCACTTATATATAATAAAATGTCATAATCTCTAGTTGACATAGGATCTCAACCACAGGTGTCAATTTTGTAGTTTATCTTTATCGATCTCCAATATTTCTTTTTCTATCTGAAATCTGTAACCACTTTTCCGTGATCATAATTGTTATTAATGAGTGTTTTTCCAAATGAAGGTAATGCATTATAGGTGGGTATTAGTGGAAGTGATGAACTGGGGTAGTTGGTTAGGTAGTTTACGTAACAAGAAACCGATTGCTCAACTGCTGAGGTAGCTAGTTAGGAGAGAGCTTGGGGCACAGTGGGATACTACGATACCAACTAATCATTTTGTAAACGGTGGATGGTGTGTTGCCAAAAAGAAAATACGTATGATGTGAGATTTATGCAAAAGTGAATATCAGATGTGGAGAGCAATGGAGGTGGCAATGGTATATGCTTTGGAAGATGCTAAAATGAGAATCTCCATTAAACTCTTTTTCTGTTTTATTCAAACGTTACTTTTCACAAAAAGTCACTCCTCACACTAGCTACACTAGCTATATACAGAACTCATCTCGCAAACAATCCTATAACGCCAAATCCAACACTCCTTCTCAAATCCTCTCCAAACTGCACCCCATCACTATTAACCCTCACTGCTTCTCTGTGGCATGGAGGTGGTGCAGAGGCATAGATGGGGGGTAATTACTGGTTATCCTCCATTTTTGTCAATGTTTCCTTTTGATTCGATCATGGTAGAGCAAGAATGTATAATAAGTTGAAAGATTGCTGGGAATGAACCGTCCTTCTTAAGGGCGATTTTCTCTTGAAAAGGGCAACTTCCATCCTTTGGCATTTTCCTATTCCTGGAACTCACTTCACTTTGTGTGAATCAAGTTTGGCAATTCATATATATGTACTCTACTATTGTACTCTTTGTTTTCTTCTACTTTATGCTTCAATTCCAACTGCATTATATATGTATCAATATATATGATACCATGCGCCTACTATATAGTACAATGGCCAACAAATAAATGGTGTTCAGAGAACTGTTGCCATGTTGTGTTCATGTGGGTGTGTTTCTCTGTTTTTGTTATTTTTCTTCTTATATAACAAAACAAAATTGCTTCTTACTGATTAATATCAGTACTCCAGTCTCTATATATAGTTTCATCTTCAGCAAGATTAAACTGCAGATTTTGTTTGCATGTTGGCACTTTTGATTTCTGCATGTTAATGCTAATAAAAATACAAGATAGATGCGGTTAATGCTAATTTTGTACCTAATCTCTCGCTGAATCGATATATATATATATATATATATATATATATATATATGCGCATTTTTATTTTATGACATAACTTACTCATAAAACTTTCTTTACACAGTTGTTTCAGTTCCTATCTAGCTCCATGGCAGTGCTACACTTCAAATTCTATTTTTAAATTACCTTATCTAATGAAATTTTGTACCTTTAAGGTGATGCCTAGCGAATATGCAAACATTTAAAAGAATAAGGTTATGTAGGCAATTCAACGCACGAAAAATCATTTCCTGGTGAAATCAAAATTTTATCATTAGATGAATCTTATTACACTTGAGTTTTGTTATATCATATTTTCCTCAACGAAATAGCTCTAATCAAACTTATTGCAAAGCGTAAAATGATATAAAATCAACTAAGAAAAAATCACATAAAAATAATGTGATTCGTTTTAAATGTTAATGAACTTTAATCTATGTACATAATATAATCCACTATGATTAAAAATTATAACTCAATTTATCTTTAGTGAACTATGTTGTTTAATTATCAAAGTTTTCTCTTAATCAATAAAATAACAATTCTTCAATTAATAGTAACCCTAGCTGAACGATTTTTTTTACCTCCATAATTTCTTCCTTTCTCTTTGACAACCAGTGCCTTCATAACATTACAAGTATCATTTCACATATGTTCAATTATCAACAACCTTTCAATACCACCATAACTTTGCTCGAGTTGGATCTACGCAGACGTGGTTTGATGACCGACTCGGTAGACTTCGGCTCATGGATCTAGACTGACTTATTTTGACCTAGGCTTAGGTTAATTCGGATTAACAATCAATTAGGCTAGATACCGGTACGTACGGACTCGACTCCACCTAGGCCGACTCAACTCGACTCGACCTGGGTACAAACTGACTAGTCTCTACCTGAGTTTGGGCGAACTCAAGTCGACTTGAGTTCAGGCCGACTCAGCTCGATCTGGGTCCGTGTTGAATCAGCTCGACTGTGGCTAGATCCTACATCGACTTAGGTCCGTGTGGACGTGGCTTAACCTTGACCGAAGCCTAGTGGCTCGAGCTAGGACTAGGTTGATGTGACTTGACCTAGACCAGGATCGACTCGGCTCGACCTAGGCCCGGGTCAACTCGACCTGACCGGGGTTTGAGTTAACACAACTCAACCAGGGCTCTGCTGACTCGGCTCGATGTTGGCTTGTGGGCCTAAATTGACTTAGTTTGAACTTGGCCTGAGTTAACTTGGGTTAACCTGGGCCTGGGCCGACTAGGCTTGACTTCGGCACGCGCTGACTCGACTCCACCCGAGTTGGCTTGACTTGGGCATGAGCTGACTTGTCTCTACCTGAGTTCGAGTGAACTCAACTCGACCTATGTCTAGGCCGACTTGGCTCGACATGGGCTCGATCCGGACCCAGGTCGACTCAGCTCGATCTAGGCTCGGGACGACTCAGCTAGACTTGGACTTGAGTTGATTTAGCTCGACCTGGGCTTGAGTTGACTCGACTCAACCTGAGCCCGGGCCAACTCAAAATCTAATCAAAAATCCATTTTGAATAATCCAAAAATGTATTCAATCTATATATAATCCAAACCCAATTAAATGGATTGAACTGAAAATCTAAAATATGGATTTAGATAATTATGAATTGGATTTCAAAACTTTGGATTTTTTCCCACCATATGTTCTTGTTAGTCATACTCCCTGATAAGTTAGTAAGCACTTGTTTGTGCTTATTGATATGTCATTTAATTACTTGTTCACCCAGTAGCTTGACTGAGTCGATGACAAACCGAGTTCAAAACCTCTGCCTAAGATGCTAATACGTTAGGTTCTTTGAGTATAGAAGGCTTTAAGTGACCATGAAGATCCGGATAATAATTCATCCATAGGTTACCTACAATGTAAAAAACCTTTTGTAATCCAGCTCGTGAGGAACTAGAGATTCTTTTTTCCCGTATTTATATTATTTTCCTTCTTGGGTAAATGCCTCGTTAACAATTGTTATACTAGATTTGTGATCTAAAAGCTTACGAGTTAGCAGAATATTCCCAGTTGAACTTTTTTTGTATATATTTGATGGATGGGATTGTTTTAGTAAAGTTGTGCATGAACTATTATATCGTTAGATATCTTTGAAATTGTATTAATTTTTATTTCATATAGAAATAGCTGAAACTTTTGTTTTACATGCCTTAATTTTTTTTTTCAATATTTACTGAATGGAAGCAGCATGAAGAATATTTGCTTTGTTGGGTAAATTGTGAGATAGTCATCTTCTAAGCAAGTGTTATGGTCCTATCTTTGAAAACACACAGAATGTGCATCTATGTCTAGTATTCCGAGTGGTGACTGGTACTGTCAATTTTGCAAAAACATAGAGAGAAAAGTTCGCGGCGCACAATGTCAATGCCGTTGCAGCTGGAAGAGTTGAAGGAGCTGATCCTATTAAACAGATTACCAATAGATGCATTCGCATAGTTGAAGACATTGAAGCTGAGGTTAGTGGGTGTGCTTTATGCAGGTAACAAATTCACAGTAAAGATTAGAAGCCCTTTTATAGACTTAGCTGTTATCTAACATTCTACCAAAAAATGGCAATTGTTGCCATGTGGATATGCTCCAATAGCCAAGTTAATGAAAAGCAATATTGTATATTCATGATTGCACTGAGCTAGGCAATATAAAGAGAATTTTGTACATGTAGGGGTGTTGATTTCTGAAGATCTGGCTTTGGTCCACGAACAATATTACTCTGCGACCAGATATACATTCTGATCCAATTTTGATTTTGTGTCATTTACAAGGACTTTGTAAACATTGGTGCAAGTATGAAGTATCTATTTCTTAGTTTTATTCAGCTAGCTTTTGTTTCCCCTCTCGCTTTTGCTGCAGTGTGAAAAGGAATATCACGTTCGCTGTTTGCGGGATCACAGGATGACATATTTGAAGGTATACAGTTTTTGTCTTCATATAATATTACTTTTGTCAGCAACTTCTCCTTCGTCTGTTAAGCATAATGTGTAAAATTAATTTCAGGAATTGCCAGAAGGTAATTGGCTTTGTTGCAATGATTGCACACAAATACATTGTACTTTGGAGAACCTCTTGGTTAGGGGGGCTGAGAGACTTCCAGAATCTCTTTTGGGTGTTATAAAGGAGAAGCAAGGAGAAAAAGGATTAGAACCCATCAATGATATCGATGTAAATTAATGGCAAAATTACTTCTCCTGAAACTAGACCATTGCTTTTGGAGGCTGTTTCAATCTTTCATGTAAGTTCTGCTTACCCTTCTCAATTTATTGATAATTATCGTTTGTTCTCCTTGATTTAATATAGGTAATTTTCCTTGTTTGTTCCCTAATAAGTGATGAAGCTGCTTTGGATATTTACCCCCTGGAACATTTTCCATATGTTTTGTTGTTGTCCTTTCTTTTCTCAGTTGAGCTTCCCCTTACACCGTTATCTGGTTGTAGCTTGTGATTTGGCAGTAATTGGATAAAATATATGCAAGGTTTTAGTTGTGCACCGATTGGTCTGCAATCACAACCTGATGCAGTTTGTAATTGAATTATGTGATGTCATCTGTGATTTAAAACTGATTATACAATATATAAACCATTTTTACGAAAGCATTGAACAAATTATACCATCATTGGATTTAACATCTCTATTGCTGTTGCACTACAATGGTGTGTCACATGGTGTCCCTGTGATGCATTGAATCTCATGTATTGTTTGACAGAGTGGTCATCACTGTGCAATCACCACTGGTGATTTGTGAATTTGTTTATCTGATTTTTGTCGTACACCTAGTGGGGTAAAGTTTTCGCTATTGATTTCTGTTGTGTCTTCCCCTCTTGTTTTATCATGCCCACACCAGTAAAAATTGCAATCTTCCTTGTGAGATAGCAAAGTTTTCAAGCTCCCAGTAATTTTGATCAGCCTAAAAAGCTTGTTCTGGTGTGATTGGGGGGTTGCATGATCTTATGTAGTAGTGTCATCGGATGATCCAGCTTCCCACCATGCAACTCAAGAAGCCATTATGAGACCAACCTGAAAAAAAAACTTCGAACCCTACTTCCTTCATTTTGACTTGTATACAAGTTTTGTACATATTTTTGTACTCTATCTGTATGAGCTTTGTATAGGGTATTGCTTTAGTGAAATGTGTTACAATTTCAGTCTATTTGGTGTCACTTTTCTGTTTTATCCCTTGGGGAACCACTTTCGTCATTTACTACACGAATTAATTGGATTGAGACGAGATTTCCCCTGCTTGTTTCAGGAATGCTTAAATCCAATAGTTGATGCATCTAGTGGGCGTAACCTTATTCCCGCCATGCTTTATATGGGTCAGAAACTCCGTTTAAACCATTTTTTTGTCTCATTTTTCCTTTATCTTTTTTTTTTCTGTCTCAATTAAAGTATCACTCACATACAGGAGGAATGTGCGTGATCAGGAGTTTGGAGGAATGTATTGTGCATTACTAATAGTCAAATCAGAAGTGGTTTTCTGTATTTAGCTTGATTTATTTAATACTTAACAGTACTTGCTGTTTTTAATATGTTGAAGTTCATCTGTGGTATCTGCTGGCACGCTTCGAATATTTGGCACAGATATTGCTGAACTCCCTCTAGTTGCACTGCAGAATTTCGACTGATTCGTGTATATTACGGTCACTTATGGCTGTCATTGTAGTGCATCAATTATAATTACATTGGTTTGATCCAAGCAGGGCTACTTCCAAACACTCTTCTCCTGCATCGAGGGGCTGCTTGCTTTTTTTAATGTGAAGAACCTTGTTCTGCCAGCTGCAGAAGAGGCAGAATCCATATGCACGGATAAATTTGTGTTTAGCAAGATCAAACAAGATCAGGTATATTCTTCTTTTTTATGCTTTTGAGGTGGTATATATATCCTTCTCTTCTGTCTAGCATTTTTGAAGGTTAGCTTTATCTAGGTTACCGTGGCAGATAATTCAACGATTTGCATTAATATCACAACACCATTTTAAAAAAAGAATAATTTTCATCCTTGTGTTGCAGCTTATCAACTATAGAAGGACCTGCAATCAGATAGTAAGTTTCAAGGGGACAAATATGCTGCATAAAATGGTGCCTACCTGTCGGATTATCAATAATCAATCATGACATTTTTTTAGTTCGTTTTAGTTTTACTTTTTTTTATATTAAACCAGTACACATCATCTATTTGATACATCTTGAGTAATTTTTTATTGTCCAAATCTTAAGATTTTATAAAAACTATGATCTACATTAAAAAAAATGGTAATGACCCGGAATTTCTCCGAGCCAAGTATTAATTAACAAGTAATACAAGACACAAGTCCAAGAGGGGTTGATTGCAACAGATTCAATTCGAAGTATGGACCTGCATTTATTTTTTAATCCCCAACTTCATTTTTTCATTTTCAATCTTTGTGCAGTTACTTGGCGTGTCCATCTTCCAATCTCTATTACTGAGTATCTTTGCCATACCATCTATTTTCTCCATAGTAATCTCTACACGCTTAGCTAGACATGACACAACTCCATACCAATATTTCTTACCTCCCACTCCAATCAACCATCACTGCCACACCCTTTTCACATGCACATAATAAAAGCATTCCTCACTCACTCCCCTCCACCCCAAACCCTTCTTTACCTCATTAAGACAAATATACTAACCATTTCATAAAGCTAAATGATGGGATTCAACAGAAACCTCTTCTGGCTTTCTGGCTTTATGATTTTTCTCTTTTCTATCTCATTTGTTCTTTATTCCACTTCACCTTCCCCGAGCAATAACACGGCCATTAGTCCTCAAGATAGTTTCAGTTTCCAGCTTGGTATATTTAGCAAGATTATAAAGCTTAGTGGCGCTCAAGACTTGGTATCTCTGATAACAAGTATAGCTAGGAGGAGACATCGTCACCATCATCATCACCGGGGAAGACATAAGGAAAAATGTGACGGGGCCAAGTGGGATTCCAGGCTTATTCAACACTATAACGTGAGTCTTGTTTTCACGGTTGACTTGAAGGGCTGTGCTAACTTCAGTAGCGTTCAAAAAGCTGTTGATGCTGTTCCTGAATCTAGCTCTGATACCACCCTTATCATAATCGATTCTGGTACATACAGGTTGTTGTCTCTCTCACTTTTTATTCATCCTTTCTGCCTCATCACCTCCATTTTACTTTTGCTTTCATTTGTTAAACTAAACACGTAGTTCAAGTCAATCATGTGTCTCTAAAAACCAAATGAATGATTTTGTATTGCATCTGAGAAACTCTCTTACATGCAAGAGTCTTCTGAGACTGAAGGGTAAATCATTCAAAGGTTGTCGTGTTAAAAAAATAATTTTGGTAAGAATGGAGGCTGTAAAGGATCAAATTTTAGATGACTTCGTCCTAAAGGTGCTTATTCCATGTCATGAACTTACTACCCCAAAAAGTTAAATTATTAGGTGGAGAAAATTGAATTACTCTATCACATCACTATAACAGTAACTCCACCAACTTCTATATTCATTCTTCTTTATAAGGTTCCACTTTTACAAGAATCAGTCATTAAAATCCGTTGAGTTAGCATACAAAGGTTCTTAAAGAATAAAAAAATTAATTATAATAATTAATTGTTGTTAAGTTGTCAAAAAGAAAAATTATTAAAGTACGGATTATTTATACAAATCTTGCCTCTAGGAACAAAACTAGTAAAAATAGGTGTAAAATTATTTATGGATAATGCAGTGAACATGTTAAGAATGAAAGTCAAAGTTGTAGAACATCACCAGACGTGTCTGGCTATATATAATTATAGCGTTTTTGTTATTATACTTCGATCCCTTTTTTAGAAAAATATTTTGCATTATAACCAAAATCCTTGAAAACAAAAACCTCAAGCATTTAGCCTATCTAGAAAAATATTTAAATCAATTAATGTTATTTTGAAATTAAAAGGAGATTTCTCAATTTCTCGTCCACTTTCCTGCGACCCAAGAGGTTTCTATTTCTGTGAACATCGTTGGAAGGAGAAAAAACATGTGCAGTTTTCTTAAATGAAAATGAATTGATTTGTCCTTGAAGTGAGTTCAAATTCAGCATACAAATGCTAATTAATTGCTCTATTGGGTGGTAATCCAAATAAATATTGTAGTTTTTGTGTTTTGTTTATTTTTTTTATTTGAATTTTCTGGTATGATTCAGTGGTATAATGAGAAATTGGGTACGTAAACCGAAAAACTTAAAAAATGATTTGTATGAGGTTTTTAAGTAATCACATATTTTTTTTATTGTTTTTGTTGGTTGACTTTTAATTAAAGTCTGATTTTGTATACGAATTAGAACACTTCAAGTGTTCTCTTTTATTTAATTATTCTTGTTAATAAAAAAATTAATTACTTTACATTATATAATTTATTTTTACTTTATTATATATGTAGTAGTAGTATTGATAATGCTGAATATTTTAGTAAGTATTTCAAAAATTCAAATACATAGGATAATTTGTAATTAATTAGTATAATTTTGATAAGTTCTTACAAATCACAGGGAGAAGGTAGTTGTGCAAGGCAACAAAACAAACTTAATAATTCAAGGTCAAGGGTATCTGAATACAATCGTTGAATGGAACGACACCGCCAATTCCACCGGCGGAACTTCATACAGCTACTCATTTGCCATCTTTGCTTCTATGTTCACTGCTTACAACATCAGCTTTAAGGTAATCAAGCATGCATGCATGCAGTTTAATATGTTACTTTCTTTGTTCAACTTCCTGTGTTTCTGCATGGTTATGGATATCATGGCCATGTGACTTCTGAAATTTTTACATTCTGATTCTCTGAAAAGAACACGGCTCCACCACCGTCACCAGGAGTGGTTGGGGCACAAGCAGTGGCACTGAGAGTTACCGGTGATAAAGCAGCTTTCTATGGATGTGGATTTTATGGTGCGCAGGATACATTGAATGATGATGGTGGAAGACATTACTTTAAAGAATGCTTAATCCAAGGATCCATTGATTTCATATTTGGAAATGCCAGATCCCTTTATGAGGTAATAAAAATATCTTTCTTCACTTTAAAGTTTGTCTTGTCTATCGCAATTCAATACCAAAAACATGACATTGCTTAAGGTTTTGGATTCTTCCTATTCACCATAAACACATCCGTTAAGTAATGTTAATATTTTATTATATAATTTAGTGAGAAAAAGATGTCATACAATTAAATATATTTTTAATCTTTATAAAAATAAAAACTTCATTTCCATTTTTTCAATGTTTTTAACGTTTTGTTTTACTATTTTGTATTTCACATGATACATTTGAAAATATTACTTTAACAACTACTTTATAGTAACATCGTATTTTTACATATTATTAAATAATAATATAAATTTCTTTCAAAACTTTTAAATTTTATAAAGATAAAATTAATAGTTTATTAAGAGTTAAAACTAAAATTCATCTTACTAAAAACATATACTAAACCATATATTATAAAACATAAAATCATTAATATTTGGATGTTCATATGAGTTGGTTCACCATTGGTTCAACTAACAAATCAACTTATTCAACTTTTATTTTTTTAAATATATTTTTTGTAATTAGACTTGACTAGTTATTAGACGGTTCACTTAAGAATTCTCTGAAGTTATTTTACATATTTATGTGTATTGACTGATTCATTTCTTTATAATCAATCAAAATATTAATCTATTTTATTTAATATTTATTAAGAAATAGATTTTAAACCTAATTTAACATTATAAAATTGACTTATAAAGAAAATGTTCTTATTTCTAGTTGGTGTGGACTCCAATACATTTCTTCACGTTGACACTGTCAACTCGTGCGTAAACTATATATTATGGATGATCCGATAACGATCCAATATCAGATAACTTAATAAATCCAACAAACTCTTACTATAATAGACTCTTAATATCCTTATATCTAATATAGTGGATTTGAAATCTTTCAACAATATTAATCACAATTTGAAAATGATATTATAAAGATAATAAGCTAGTATCAACCTTTATAATCGGATAAACAAGCTTTCAAACTTCAAACACTATTCAACATATATAGTTATAGTCTTAAGAAAAATACTGTTAACCTACATAATTAAAAATAATAAAAAAATTTAATAAAAAATTATAAAATATCATTATCAATTACTCACATTTTGAAAAAGTTATATTTTTTCAAATGAACTCAACTCAACCATAAGTAAGTAAGTGGTGTTGATTCACAAGTTTAAACTCATGTTTTGACTCCTAAAATTTGTATACATACCCTCACATAGTTAATTTAATTTTTTTTTATGTATATAATGTCGTGACATAACGTTAACAAGTATGATTTAAGTGGTCTAAAGTTTTATTCCTAGAACATTACGCTTTTAAAAATATACCAAAATTAAATGGAAAAATGTCTCATGAACACTAAAATATATTCATCAATATCTTATTTATTGATTATTTACCTTATATTTATGTGCCCGTAAATATTGGAACTTTTTTAGCTCTATCTAATAAGAGGTACACCATTTATAAAGAAACATATATAGATATAATTGTTAAATGAAATTAATCATTAAGATTATAATAATTAATGTATATTAACTTAAAATTTATTTTATGCATTTTGAATTCAGTTATTATACTTTGTCTTTTTTTTTCCTAAATACACATTATTTTAAATAATTAATATATTTCGCTTTAAGTGAGCTCCTAACTTTGGCACACATGTGCATATACATCATTATTTAAATTAAATTTAAATATGATTTTTGTTTATTTTACACCCACACACACTCTTGAGTGGTAGTATCATTGGGAAAACTCAATGAGTAAATATAATTTAGAAAAACACAGGAATTAAGTTGCGACAGTAAACATGCAGGATTGTACCATAAACTGTGTAGCAAAAGAAGAGAAGGATGAGATTAGCGGGTCGATCACCGCTCAAGGGAGGAAATCGATGGATGAAGAAAGTGGGTTCTCCTTTGTGAATTGTAGCATTGTTGGGAGTGGAAGAGTGTGGCTTGGAAGAGCTTGGGGACCCTATGCCACTGTCATCTTCTCAACAACATACATGTCTGATGTCATAGCCCCTGAAGGATGGAATGATTGGAGAGATCCCTCTAGAGACCAGTGTGTTTCTCTTCTCCTTCTTATACTTTTTATCTCTTAACTTTCAACAATCATTCACTATCTGTTTTTCATTGACACAGGAGCGTGTTCTTTGGGGAGTACCGTTGCCATGGACCTGGAGCAAATTATGAATCTAGAGTCTCTTATGCTAAGCAACTCAGGGATAACGAAGCAAACTCCTACATGGATATTTCCTACATTGATGGAAATGATTGGCTTCTTAGTTATCCTCAAAGCTATGTTAACCCTTCATATATCTAATGCCAAACAATAAAGCTCAACTCATGAATGCATGATTAGGATTTGGGGAAACAAACCAAGTTTTTTTTTCCTTTCGTTCATCCAGTAGTTAATAATTGATGAGTAAATTTGAAGTCACTTGTAAAAGTTTTTGCACTCTGGTTTATGCTTAAAGTTGATGCAGAATTGCTGCATCACTACTGCTTTAGTGGTGCAAAATCTGTTGAATACTAGCGGCATAATTTATGGTGCAGATTTAATGAATACTTTATGCATATTTTTTTTATGCAAAGCTAGATTTTTGGGTCTGCATAATAGTCTTATGTATCTTCACAAAGTAAGAGCCATAGTAGTTTAGATTTTTTTGTTTGTTAAAGTTTTTTTAGATTATATTTGTGAAGACGGGTTTAGAATTTAGGTTTCACAGTGCTCCTTTTAATTATTATTTTTTTATAAAAAAATTTATAAAATTTTTTTATTAGTAAAAAAATAAAATTAATAAGAAATACAAAAAAGGTATTTCAACCCATGTAAAAAATAGGATGCGGTTGGTCCTTTAAACTATTATCAGAACAAAAAAATTGTTTTCTCCAATTACATGTTTCCTGTCTTGATCTCAGTTAATTCAGAATAATCCAAATTAGCCTAAAAAATTGTTGCATTCACTACCAGTGAAACAACAACTCACATATACATGAACCAAACTTATAGGTTCTGTGACGATATTGGAGGAGTTGTGTTGAGAGATTTTGATGATGAGTTGTATGTCTAACCAGTAATACAGAACACCATTGTTCTTGCATGACACAAAATTGCCATAACCAATTTGTTCATCCCATTCTCTTTCTCTATCAACTTGATTAAATTCAAGTTCTTTATCCACAATTCCAACATTTCCTTTGACTATTATGTAACAAGATAGAGTGGACCATATTTTGTCCTTGAGTTGGTTTAGAATAGTCCGAATTAGCCAAAGAAAGTGTGTTGATTTCACTATCAAGAAGACAACAACTCTCATTTTGTATGGACCTCTGGAACAAGCACTAAGGATTGAATATTGGATCCTTATATTTTGTTTATCTCTGAAGCACTTCCTTGTTTCTGGTATCCATAATGTTTATGCTCTCTTATCTTTCCATTAGATCATGTTCCTTGCATGAACCAATGTGCATCAGCCCTTCCCAACATTATATAAGAGGGCTTAAGCTATAAGAACTCCTTCCCACCTAACTACCTGCTGAATGCGTAATTGTTTTAAGGCATTGAGTTGGGCATAAAAATCAGTATGTATAGGAAAAGTTGATAGCAGGCAATTTATTAGCCATATGAAGTAATTATTCCACATCTACTTTATTCTTATATATACTCTAAATTGTTGCAATCCATAGTCTCTTCCGCACCAAGTTTTGATTTTGACTTATTTGAAAAATGTGAAATTATCGGAAGTGACTCATAAGCTTATTGTGTTGGGCAGATTGAATTCCTACCCAATTACAACTTGTGTTCCAAATTCTGATATCTGATAGGTAAAGAATAAATGTGGAACAATATCATCATGTTACTGGCATAGATGGCAAATTGTACTAGTTGATCTCTCTTTTAAAAAATTCTGACTTATAGGTACTCATGACCCTCCATGCAAGGGTTTGAAGTTACAATGTGGAATATCTTGACTCATAGAAACAATATAATTTTCAATAATCATAAACCCAGACTATGAAAACTTTCATGTTGGTTTAGGTGAAAACTTAGACACCAATTTAGAAACCATTTAACAATAATAGAAATTAATTTAGAAATCAAAATTTTTTTAATATCTAAAATGATTTCTAATTTAGTCACTATAGCAACTAATTATTTTTTGTCTCTAAAAATTGATTTCTATTTCATGATTTTCTTGTAGTACAGTGAATAATGTAGCCGAAATCCCAAACCCAAATTAGAAGACCGTGAAGCCGACAGATCCAGAGAATAATGAGTTATTTGTTTCTAGGCCCCGTAAGAACAAAAGGAAAGAAAGAAATCTTGAGCTTGGGAAACTACTTACAAATACTTTGTAGAATTATAATTTAATTGCCTATATATTTTGGGAATGGGGCTACTTTTTTGCATCATTGTTTCAGATATTATGTTCTTAGTCTTTGATATTTTTCTTTTGTAGTTAAATATGCATGTTGTAGTTGTGAGACCCTTATCAAACTTATATATTGGGGTATATTCTTTGTTGGCTTTTTGGTGGATATAATGTGCAACCTACTCTTTTCTATTTCTCTTATTTGAAGAAGGTCACACAGTTGTACTATCACTACAAGAAAATTGGGTATTAGCTGCGTAAAATTTGCGTCGGCCAAGAGTGGATGTGAATTGTGTCGATCAAACCTAGGAAAAGTTGACGCAAAAAAGATGTTGCATGGGTCAGCCGATGCATGGAAGACACTAAGAGAAAGTGAAATAATAATAATAATAATAAAATCACAGATTTGCGTCGACCTAGTTGACACTAAAAGAAATGAAGTTATTTTGTCGGCTGGCCAATGGGAGTAAAGTTGCTTCGCCTTTCGTAGGCTTAGGCTTATGCTAAGTATGTCAGTTTGCATCGGTGATAACCGACACGAAATGTTTGTTCGTATCGTTTTGCATCGGTCACAATCGACGCGAAGTGTGTTTCCATGTTTGCGTCAATCTTGGCCAACACAAAGTCTTTAATATATAACAAACTTTTGCTCCCCATCGTTCACTTTCCTCTAAATTAAAAACCTAATCCTAATTTCTCTCTCTTCACTCTAGAGTTTCCTCCGCCTTCGCCACCTCCCACCTCCATTGCCTCTGCTAGCCATTCCCACCCCTGCATTGCCTCTGTTGTTACGATCCCGACGGTTGTCCCGTCGAAATTGTCTCCATCGTCGTTGATCTTCTGTGCCTTCTTCCTTTTCTTTGTATCTTGTTTATTTTTTTGAAATTTATTCTTAAGTTTTTTTTTCTTCATTTCAACTCCAACATTGTACTTCCATCATCGCTGGTCTACCATGTCGAGCTCCAACTGCAACTCCAATTTCGTCTTCCATTTGCTTTTCCATCTTAATTAGCAAAAGGTAAATTTTAAAAATTTCAAACTTTGCATTTGAGGTTTTTTTTTTTTTTTTTTTTTTTTTTTTTTTTTTTTTTTTGTTTTTTTTTTTTTTTTTTTTGTATGTTGTTGTTTATGTTTATGATTTTATTTGAATAGTCTGTTTATGTCTATGACTTTATCTGAATTGTTTGTTTTATCGTTTCCGGGGGAAAGGAAATGCAAAAAATTTTGTTGAATCATTAATGGGTAGCAAAATTAAGTTTATATTATTAATTAGGTATATATATAATTTTCAAAGAAATTAAAAGTTGGTGGGTGTATTATTAATTTTAATTTTTTTTCTAGCTTTCATTTTTGTGTGGGTCAGGCCCACGCAAGAGATTTTATTTTTTATTTTTATATAGTCAACGCAAATTCTGATTTCAATGTTTTTATTTCTTTTGCGTCGGTTTGGCTGACGCATGATGATGTTTGTGATCCATTTGCATCGGTCTGACCGATGATATTTCGTCCCTATTTATGTTAGCTAGGTCGACGATATTTGCATCTGTCTCACGTCAGCTTGGGCCATGCAATTTGTGTTTTCCTCGCTAGCCAATGCAATATGGACTTTCCTTCCATGTTTTTCTTGCCGTTTTCTTGGCCGATGCAGACCTGATATTTTTTCGTCAATTTTCGTTGATTTGCATTTTTTTTTGGTTAATGAAAAAGACAATTTTTATTGTAACATATGACTGGACTATATTTTGTACCAGGTTTAAAACACCTTTAATATTTTATTTTATTTATTTTTTATTTTTGATAAAAATTTAAGTATTAGGTAATGGTTTTACCATGTTGTATGCTCTTCCCTTAACCATTTGCACGTGTCTTGATTATCTGTGTTCAAGTGTAATTTGTTTATTTCATTAGTCAATTATAATTCTTGAACATTAAATCAAGTTGTAAAGGGAAATAATTATTAAAGAAGTGTTCAACCCGTGTAAAAATTTCTCTTATTTAGTAATCTTAAAATATAAAATAGCTATTGTGTACGACGAATAAAGAGAAACAACAAAAGTTGCATTAATAACAGTAAGCATATACCATCAAACGAAATAACAAAATTATGCAATTTATATGTAAAATGGTCTAACGCGGCAGAAATATATATTTATATATATATATATATATTGTAAAATCATGTAAAACATTGTAGTCTCTTATACTTTTCTTAGAACCAAAAAAGTTTATTTTATTTTATTTATTATAAATCATAAAGAGAAAAGGACAGAAGGAAAAACAAAGATATGGCTTATTAATCACAAGCAGCGCAACAAAGATCTTAACCCACACATTTAACATATTAATTAATTAATATTAATGTCTCAGAATGTCTTCAATTAAGCATGAAACGTTGGAGTGAGATGAACCTTCCTCCACCGTGGCATTTCGTGCCATCTTTCCAAGCTCTGTTGCTCTATTCCTCCTCTTTTCCCCCTCTTCACCACCCACCATGCACATCTCTATAGCCTCACTGATTCTACTTTTCTTCACCATTGCACCAACTTTCTCTTCATCACCCCACCTTACCGGAACCTCCACGCCTATTCTAACTCCAATTTTCAAAACTTGCACAATAAATTTTTCATTCAAGAATTGCTCAGCAAACAAAGGCCATGTTATCATTGGCAACCCAGAGCACACGCCTTCTATCGTTGAATTCCAGCCACAGTGGGTCAAGAATGCACCAACAGAAGCGTGAGACAATATCAATGTTTGTGGAGCCCATCCCTTTATGAGAAGTCCTCTACCTCTTACCCTTTCATCAAAATTTTCATTCACTAACCAGTTATTGAGCTCTGAAATGTTTTCTCCTGCAGTTTTGACTACCCATATAAATGGTTTACTTGATGCTTCTAAACCCAAAGCAAGTTCTATCAATTGAGATGTAACAAGCCTACACAAGCTTCCAAGGCATACATAAAGAACTGATTTTGGTTCTTTTGAGTTTAGCCATTCCAAGCATTGCTTCTCTTCAATTGAAGACTTGTTTCCTCTCTCAAACTTGTCCAAACTATCCTTGTTGGATAAAGACACAGGACCAATGCACCAAACTCTCTTGTTCAAGGCCTTCTCATACTCCTTTACACAACCATGCTCCAGTTCTTCAAAGCTATTCACCACAACCCCAAAAGCAGACATTTCAGCCTCCAACATTTTGTGTCTAAAATCATCCAGATCAGGCAGAGAAGAAAAGGCTCCAGGGAGTTGTGCTTTGGTTATCTCAACCCTCTGGGGAAGTCCTGGTATGAGAAAAGATTCTGAATCAGAAGAGCATGATAGATGAGAATTGTAGAGCTTGATATTATAGGAGCTAAGTAATGAAAAACAAGACATCCCGTGAAAGACAAGCCTTGGAATATTGAACTTCTTGGCTGTTGTAGAAGTCCAAGAGAGGCATTTATCTGATATAATGCAACTTGGAGGAGAAGGGTGGTTTTGGAGGTACTTCTCCACAGGTTCTTGCATCATGTCAAGGCCAATATAAAAGTTTCTGAGTAGGTTTTTTGATGGTAAAGTATCAAGGTTTTCACAGCCTAATGGAAGTCCAACTTTCTGGCATGGAAATGGAATTTCTAGAAGCTGAATTTGAAGGCCAGATTTTGCTGCTCTAATGATTGTTTGCCCCAGTCTTGAGGCATTGTGAGGGGTACTTATCAATGTGATAATAACCCCTCTCTCTGCCAGAATCCTTGCTATGTCAACCATGGGGATCATGTGCCCTTGAGCCAGAAGTGGAACCAATACAAAATGAGGCTGCTGCACTGGCAAAGCCATTGCTTAATGAAGTAAAATTATATGATGAAACAGGTTTGGTACATGCTTTAAAAAAATTGAGAAGGCCAATATATATATTGTTGCCCATGAGTCACAGTAATGTTTCTATTTAAACTACGGCTGATGATCAAAAAACCTTCTAGAGTGCTCATGATAATAAAAAAAAAAAATATGGTTTGACATGCTCCACTTTACATCCTATTAAATATTAATATTTTAATTATTTTTAATTTTAGAAATTATTTTAACATTTTACATTTTATTTAATATTTCATTAAATACATTTTTTTATTTTTAAAATTTTTATTATAAATATTAATATTTTAGTATAGGTATAAACTCGAGCGGGTGTCAAAATATAATAAAAAAAAAATCTTATAAAGTATTTTTTAATGGTCTGAAAATATTAACTTTAAAGCAATTTTAAAAACATCAAAATAAATTAATGAAGAAATAATCTCACAGATCCATTTATTTGTCAATTTTCCTGTAAATTAGTTTTTTCCTACCCTTTAACATTACTCAACTTTAATATGCATAATTATTGTATATTATGACTAAGTGCATTTTTTTATGAAATAAACTTAATTAATTGCTACTAGGAATTTATCAGTGATCAAGAAAAGATGTATGAGTTTGATCAATTGGCAGTAGGTTTTGCATTTTATTATTTATTTATTATTTCTCTGATATCCATAACCAAGTTTAAGTAATTTGAGCATTTGTTAATGAGATGAAGTGTACGACTAATTCATGAAATGCATTACATTTCATATACTCAATCTGTTTTATAAAAAAAATTGAACTCAATTGTTAGATTAATTAATTTTATATTTTAATAATAGTCATCAAATGGTTTGAATATAAAAGTTTGACACCTGCCATTAATGTACTCTGTCGCTGTCCCGTGTGTGTTGGAAGTGGGAAAGATGAATATGCATTAAGAAACATATAACTTCTATTTATATTGTTATAATATTGAAATGGTAGTTTTAATTATACATCGAAAGTATTTGTTTTCTTAAAATGTTACTTTTTTAACTGAAAATTGAAAAGATACTCTTTAAAATGGTAATTTGAGTAATGTAATTTTAAAATTATTTTATTTTAAAAAATATATTTTTATTTTTAATTTTAATTTAGTGTAAAATTATCAACATGTCATTATTTTTTTTTTGACGAAAATATTATAAGTTTGACGAGTTTGCTTTGAAAAATAACACATAGGATAGTAGAGATCAAACCAAATAGCCACGCAAAAAGACTTACAGAAACAGTGGATTCCTCGTTGATTAGGTCAAAAGTTGAATCACTCAAAAACGCAATACGCAATGTTTGAAACCAACCGTGTGAAAGATTTTTTCAACAAGAAATTATGGATAAATAGATATGAAAAGCTGAAAATATAGGAATCTGTCCAATTAAATATGTTTACATGGAACTTAATCAATTATATGAATAAGTTGGTATTTTTTTTTTTTAGGTTTTGGAATATTTCTTCTCAAATTAGATTTTATTTAAATCCTATAAAATATAATTTTTCTCCAAAATACATAAATATAACAAGAATTCTTTTAAGAGAGTTGATGTTTGGTTCTAAATTATATACAGAGTAAAAGACCCTCTAGTAATGAGAGAGTCGTCCAATGCAAAAAAATTAGACTTAACTATTTTAAAAATTAAACGTTAAAACAGATAATCTCTTTTATATATATGGGTATAGATATATAAATAAAAGAGAGAAAAATAATAATAATATATAATTAAAAAATACATAAAAAAGTAATAAACACATAAGTTTATTAAAATTAATATAAAAAAGAACTTAATTTCACTTTCTTACCTTTAATTGAAGAGATATAATAGAAGTAGCTACAAATGCTTATAAAAAAATTCTAAATTTTACTTGTATATCTCTACATCCCTCTTTTTTTTTCTCCTTCTCTCTTCTCTCTCTCCTTTTTTTCTTTCTTCTATTCGAATATTTCCCACCCCATCCATCACATATATGTATAGTAAAAAATTATTTTAATCTTGATTGTATTTTGGATAATATTTTAGATAATGTTTTGGATAGTATTTTTTTAATTTATTTTTTATTGATTATGTCTTAAAAAATATTAGGATTTATATTCTTTAAAATCAACCTATTATCTGAATATTTACCTCCATGCATGAGTATAACAATTTATAGTATTGAAATATTATTTTTGCTACTTTAAAGTAAAGTTGTTTAAGTTAAGCTTTATAAATCAATCCAGCACACCACAAGTTAGAATTAGATAAAAATAATTGCAAATTTTAATACGGAGTCAAAAAGCGAATTCGGTCTATTAAGAATCCAAACCATCTGAGTTGAACTCAGGCTGCTTCTTCCTGCACCTCCATACCTTTTTCTCTCACCTCCATATATTTTTGTAATTCCAAAAATGCCCCTCTGTAATATTCCGGATTACATAATTCGGAAGTCATTTTTCAAATTTGTAATTAGCTTCCGGATTATATAATCTGGAAGTCTTTTTTTATATGCATGATTACTTTCCGGATTACATAATCTGGAAGTCTTTTTTAACTTCCGGATTATGTAATCCGAAAGTCTTTTTTTAAATGCATTTCCGGATTACATAATCCGGAAGCTATTCTATGGGGGTGGCACAAGAAGGATAAAATTGTATTTTCATGTTGGGTATGGAGGTGCCAGAAGAAGATATGGAGGTGCAGGAAGAAACAGTCTTGAACCCATAGTGCACTACTACACAACCAATCTGTAATAATAACAATAATAAAAAAACACTTTGACGTAGTCCAATAACAACCTAACACAATTAAAAAAACTGAGGTGACCCAGGGTTCCGTTCTTCTCTTCAACTCTCTTTCTATCTCTTTTCTCTACGATTTTTTATTTTCTGCCATAAGTTCCCCACACAACATTTCAAATTATCATTTAGTGTCTGTGTTTAATATACAGATATTATTTTATATATAATAGCATATCTCATCATCATATATGTATATTAGTATCACACCTATACTAGTATGATGATTTTTTTTTTTGTCATGATTATTTTAGTAATTTTGGTTTCAGCTTTAATATTAAAAACATATATTAAATATTTTTTTTTAAAAACTCTAATTTTCTTAAAATTTAATAACTAAACCCATTTAACCTATTAAATTGTGGCGGATCATATCAGATTTCTTTTTTTTTTTTTTTTTAAACTCACTAATAAGTAAATTATGTTAAATTAGTCTAATGCAGAATTCGACTAAGACAAAAAAATAAATATAAGTGAATATTTATTTTATAAAAAAATTTAAAATTTATTTTTAATATTCATCAAATAATAAAATGAATGGAGTCAGATGAATAAACTATTTTAATAACAAGAAAAGGTTACTGAATAAATTACTAAAAATTGAGATTTTTTCGATTATCAAGTAACTTTTGCATTTGTGATTATTAACGTCAACTCTGGAAAGTGTAATGCCCAGACAAAAGTATAGAACCCCACCCATTGGCTACTGAATTTTTCTAGCATAGTTTCAAAAGAAGGTTCTTTCGTCCTTGCAAGTAAACTGCTTAAATACGTGGGTTTTGAATATATCAACTAAAAAGAAGAAATATAGGTAGGTTTTCTTAGCAAATGGACACTTGAATTTTCGTCCCAATGCCAAGAAATGAAGAAGTTTCATAGCAAATTACTCACTCCATCCACGTTCTAGAATATTTTTTTGTTACACATAAAAAGGTAGTAAATAGATAAAAGAGTGTGACAATTTTATTAAATTAACCTTATAATTATTAATTTATTGAAACTTTATGTTGTCCATCATTAATATTATTAACATTATAAATAAAAATATAATAATAATAGTTATTATTACATAGAAAAGGTAAAATAATACTTATTTTCAGTTTTTTTTTTCTTTTTTACATAAAAATGGAGAAATTACATATCATTAATGTATATATTCACTAAAATTTCATTTATTCATATAATCAACTTATTACGAACCAAAAGCAATTTAACCAGTTTAAAATTAAGACACAATTTGACTACTTTTAATTAAAATTATATTTATGTTAATATTTATTACACAAAACTATAAATATAAATTCTAACTTTTATTTAAAATAGTAACAAAAAGTGTGTGTGTGTGTGTTCGCAAATTTCCTTGCAAAATATTTAAGCAATCAAATTCACTTCATACTTTAATTTAAAAAATAAAAATTATTCGAAAATATTTACCCACAACAATTTAATTTACGGGAGCTTTTTTATACCACATTATATTTTTGAAGTGAAATGTTCAGTAGTTCATTTGATTCAGTTTTTCAATGGTGAATGACGGTTAGTGTGTTTTTTTATCTCACTCCCAGCTATGCACTTTTCATCACTTCCTTTATCTCTTTTCTTACTTTTTCAATGGTGAATGACGGTTAGTGTGATAGTTAGTTATGACAGTTATGTGGTTCTGTTTGGTTGACTGTATAAAAGGGAAAACTTCCCATTTTCTGTTTTTTAGTTTTTCAATTGCTGTAAACAACTTTTCCCTGCAACTCTGATCAATAAAATCTCTTCTTGTTCAGTACTTTTGGTTCTGCGAGTTTCTTACAATTCCTAGAGCTCTATCTTCTATCAATTGGTATCAGTCTGTCTCTCTTTATCCCATCTTTTTCATGGCGGAAAACACAAGAATACAGACGGCAATGAAGGACATGGAAGATCGTATCGCAGCAAGACTCGAAACGCGTTTGAAAGAACTTACGGCGAACATTCTAAAGGCACTCGTTGCATCTTTAACAAACATCATTCAAGAAGGGTTCCGGATTTCACAAGAAGGTGCTGATGGTCATGGTTCTTCTGGGGACACGTATCGAAATCAGAATAAGGGTTCTAATTCACAGCATTCTTGCCGCATGAGACCCGCCGCAATAGATTTTCCGAGATTTTTTGGTAATAATGTACATCAATGGATCTATCAGGCTGAGTGTTACTTTTCTATTCATAATACTCCTAACGATATTAAAGTCAAGATAGCTATAACTCATCTTGAAGGAAATGCCTTGCAGTGGTATGCGTCAATCATCAGGTCTGCGGCTACTTTTCCTATGCATGATTGGGTTGCATACACTAAATTGTTGATTGACCGATTTGGTGAAGAATGAGATGATCCAATGGCTGACTAAATGCAATTGCGACAAACATACACTGTTCAAAAATACCGTGAGGATTTTGATGCTCTTATTACTCGATTACAGTTGTCGGAAGAAGATACTTTGAATTGTTTTTTAGGAGGATTAAAGAAGCACATTCAAATGATGGTGAGAATGTTTCAACCGGATTCTGTGGGCAGGGCGTTTACGTTGGCCAAAATCTATGAAACTGCTACAACTTCTCAATCCTCGGTAGCGACTCCCTTCACTAGCAAAATAGAAATATTTTTTTTCCTTAGATGTTTTTTCACTGTGAATCGTGTTATGTGGACAACTCAGACAATTGCTAACTAGATTAGATTCGGCCTATGTCTTCTTTCTTGATTCTGGTTTTATTGGGGTTTATGTCATCATAAATTTTTTCAACTCATCTGTTATGTGACACAATAAGAAAAAAAACGTATTTTAAATCTAATTTAACATTATAAAACTTATTGTGTCTAATATGTAGCCAGTTAGAACAATATATTCTCAATCTAAAAGAATAATTTTAATTGAATATGTCTTAAGTTGAGTACTTTTCTGAGTTTTGAGCAGCCATTATGTGTGCATCTGCTCTCTTGGCATAGTGGCCTTCTACTACACCGCTACTTTTTTTGGGGTTGATCGTTATGCCTTATGGTTTAGGATTAAGTACACAAGACCTTACTCTGCTATCATTCCTTTATGTAAAATATCATACATTCCAGAGGTATTAGAGAATGACTACTGCAACCTCAGTAGGCCTTACTGGGTCATTTACACTGTTACTTGTCTTGACCCTTACATCTTCAGCTCCAGTTGCAGTGAGTGTTGTCCATGTGTGTGCAGTAAATGCACTCACTCCAGCGCAAAAAGCTTATAGTTGCATAAAAAATCCACAGAAGTAGCTCAACACAGAAATTAAGCATCTGAGGCAAGTTCTGCATTGAATCTGTGTTAAATGATACAAATATATGAATTGTTTTATCAATAAATATACACTTTTATTCATTTTTTAAGGGTAAGGGAAATAATTGTTGCTATATGTTTGTGCCTAGACTCCCATAAAAATGTTGATTTGGTGACTTTAGACCTCTCATTCATCTGTATTCTCCTAATAAGCTCTGAAATCTGATTAAACATAATCCTACACTCCTATTACAAGGAAAGTATTTCAGATTATAAGAAAAGTTTCCGATCTCGATCTTGTGTCCTATTTCTGCTGATTATTAAGTGGTTGGCTATCTGTTGTAAGCAACCACATAAGGATAAGAAGAGGAGACATTGGAGTTGATTTTCACTGAAATCAGAAGTAGTAGTATGATTAGCCTTTTTATCCACAAATACACCATACATACCTTAACAATCTAACATTCTTCATATTTTTCTTTCAAATACCCAAATTCACTTTCTCAAATTTTCACATATCTCCTCCCTAATCCAAACATACACATCCAATACAATACAATGAATATGCTTAATATCGTATTACTCATTCTAGTTGAATAATTGACCGTGCCAGTGGACTAAAATTATCAGCTAAAATATAGGGCGAGAATAATTAATTTTGGCAAACACAGATCAAAATTACAAAATTAGCAATGTATTTTATTGATTTGCTTAGCAGAATTAGGAAATTATCTGGAAATAATATACCTAATATGGTTTTGATAACCGAAGATAATCTTTAGTCTTTGGTGGACTGTTGCATGATATCTTTGATTAGCTGGGTCACATTGAAGTGAGATGAGCCTCCTTCTACAGCTGTCTTAGCCATCTCTGCAAGCTCTCTGGCCCTTTTTCTTCTCCCTTCACTTTCACTTCCCTCATCCATTAACTTCTCTATAGCCCTCACTACATCCTCCTTCTTCACCAACACCCCAGTTTTCTCTTCATCGCCCCAGAGCACCGGACTTTCCACCCCAACGCTTACTCCGATTCTTATAACGTTCACAACAAACCTCTCATTGAAGAATTGGTCCCCAAACAATGGCCACGTAAGCATTGGCACGCCAAAGGATATTGCTTCTAGGGTTGAGTTCCAACCGCAGTGTGTTATGAACCCTCCAATTGCAGGGTGTGATAGTATTAGTACCTGAGGAGACCAACCCAGAAGCATTAGACCTACCCCCTTGGTCCTTTCCTCAAACCCCCATTCTTTAATCCACTTCATCAATTCTTCTGTTTGACTCCTTTCCCTGATGACCCAAATGAACGGTATTTGGGATGCTTCTAAGGCCATGCCAAGCTCTATCAACTGCAACGGAGATAAATTGCATAAGCTCCCAAGGCACACATAAATGACCGAATTTGGGTTTTGCAAGTCAAGCCACTTCATGCAGCTATGTGCATCACTTGATGTGTTGTTGTTGTTCCCTCTTTGAGCCTTATCCAAGTGATTCCTGTTTCTAAGTGAAACGGGCCCAACAAACCACACTTTATCGTTTCTGGCCTTCTTGAAATCCCTTGCATAGACTTGTTCCAACTCCTCAAAAGAATTCACGACCACCCCGTAAGTAATCGCTTCAGCCGCCGCCATTTTCTCAACAAACTCGCTCCAGTTTTCATGCATAGGTCTTGGCGTCTGTGCTTTTGTGATCTCAACTTTGTCAGGGATGTCAGGTATGGAAAAGTACTCTGAATCCGTGGCTACCTTCTCAAACACCTTAGAAGTGGCCAACTTTTGCTGCCACCAAAGACAGAAGCAACTAACTCCGTAGAAAGAAATTCTGGGGACGTTGAATTTGGTAGCGATGTGGGCTGTGTATGCTAAACTCACATCAGAGATTATGCAGTTTGGTTTTGGTGTCAACTGTTCAAACACTTTCTCAGCCGGTTCGTGTAGAATGGTGTTTGCGGCAAGGAAGAAATTCAAGCCCATGCCCATTGAAGGCAGCATGTCAAAATTCTCACACCCTTCTGGAAATCCAGCATGGTGGGATGGAAATTGGAGTTGAACGAGTCGGAGGTTGAGACCCGAGTCGGAAGCACGAGCAAAGGTTTCTGAGAAACGAGAAGCGTTATGTACGGTGGTGACTACAGTAACAATCATGTTATTCTGTGCCAATATTGTTGCAAGGTCTGTCATGGGGAGCATGTGGCCTGGGGCCATGAGAGGAAACAGAACGAAGTGAAGCTGAGATTCTTGGGATGCCATTTGGATTTGAATTGGTCGAATCACAAACACACTGAAGAACTTCACTTGTTTATAATCTGTTCTCTTGTTTTTAAAGCATGTTATGTCTATTATCTGTGACGTAAGAGCTTACCTATGCAAGTTCATGTCTCAAGCCACCATTGCTTCCTAAATGGTAGAAGACTAGTAAGTATGGCAGAGTGACGCTACTTCCACGCCTTTAAATTATTCCACTTCCCACCTTAATATATTATTATTTTAATTATAATTATTTTATATTTTAATTATATCATTAAAATAAGTTGTAATGATTTTAAATATATTATTATTTTAATTATATTAGTTTAAATATATATTATTATATTATTTAAATAAGTCGTAATTATTCTTCAAATATTGCAAGTCAACACGTCTTTATTACTTTTCTCTCATTAAATGAGTATTTTATGGTTGAAAATGAAAATCATATAAGACAAAATATTTCCACTTTACCATTTCGATCTCAACATAGACTCAATTGCCTCAACTTCAATCTAGGCTGACTCTGGATCCAAACCGACTTGGTCGATCTGGACTCGAGATAACTCGGGATGATTTGGGTGACCTAAACCTGGGCCGACTACGTTTCATCCGGACTCGGTCCGATTACACTCAACTTGGTACTAAATGGTTCAACTCGACATGGGTTCAAGCCAACTCAACTTGATATGGGTCAGGCCTAACTCAGCTCGATATGAGCTCGGGTTTACTCAACTAATATGGGCCTAGGCCAACTCAATTCAGCCTAGGTCTGAGCAGAGTTGGCTCAATCTGGGGTCGGTCAACTTAGCTCGACTTGGTACCAGGCCAACTCAGCTTGATATGGGCCTCGACCCACTCGTCTCGACATGGGCTTGAGCCCACTTGGCTCAACATGGCTCAAGCCGACTCACTTGACCTAGGGTTGGTGCCGCCTCAACCTGACCTGGGGTCAGTGCCACCTCGACATGGGCTCGAGAAATTCGGCTCAACATGGGCATGAACCCACCCGACTCGACATGGACCCAGGCCAAATAAGCTTGACATGGACCGAGCTGACTTGGTTCGACATGGGCTCAGGTCTACTTGACTCAACATGGGCCCGAGTTGACTTGGCTCAATATGGGCCTAAACTAACTCGACATGGGCCCCGGCACACTTAGGTCGACATGGACCCGAGTCGACTCGGCTAAAAATGGCCCGGGTCGACCTGGCTCGACATGGCCTAAGTTCACTTAGGCCAAGTTGACTTGACTCGATATGGGCCTGGATTGACTTGACTCGACATGGACCGGGATCGACTTGGCTCGACATGGGCCCGAATCGACTCGGCTTGACATGAGCCCAGATCGATTCAGCTCGAAATGGGTCCGGACTGATTGAGCTCAACATGGGCTCGGGTCAACTTGACTTGATATGGGCCTGAACTGACTTGACATGGGCCCAGGAACACTCAGGTCGACATGGGCCCAAGCACACTCAGAACGACATGAGTCCAGATCGATCAACTAAAAATGGGTCGGATCAACTAGGCTCGACATGGGTACAAGTCAACTCAGCTCAACATCGAATTAGTTTAACATAAACTCGGACCGATATAGACATGGACCGACTCGATTCGACATGGATCCATATCAATTCAGCTCTAGACCTGGACCAACTCAAATCAACATGAGTCAAATTGACTCGATTAACATAAATTCAGGTCAACTCAATTCGATATGAATCCAAAGTGATTTGACTCGACATAAATATGAATTGACTTGACTCAGTATAAACCTAAACCGATTTGATATAGCCAGACACAGTCAGCTGGATATATAATGGGTAATTATATATTTTGTTTTTAACGATAGTAAACATGCATGCATATGGTAGGAGTTCCAAGGTACATGCATATGGTAGGAGTTCCAAGGTATGGACGTGACTTGACTTGGACCACTTAAATGTAGACACGAGTTGTTGTCTACGGACAAGACATAACTCGTCACTTTCCAAAATGCAACCGTGGAAGATTAAGGTGTTTTTTCATTCACGTGATTTGGACTATAAATTTCGACCTGGTTTTGAGTTAACGAAGCAGATTCGTCACTGACGGTGATGCTTGATCATTGGGTGTGACGGAATTTGGGATTTAATCTGAGGCCAAGATGAAATTATTATTGCGCCACGTTGATTAAGAAACCATCATGACCCATAAACAATTCCACATGGGGTTGATTTCATCAAATTATTACGTATGGAATGAGTAATAATGTTTCAAATTTTAAATTATCCCTTATTTATGTTGCTTTGTATGATTTATAATAGCTTGATAAAGTGAATTTTACCCGAACAGTTTACTAATTTTTTATTTTTATCAATTATAAAAATCGAACAAGATATATCTCAGATCCAATTCCTTCCTAATCCAAACAAACATAAGGATATCTTTGCTACCCTCCTTTCTTTCGTATATTCAACCTTAGCAGATCCAAAGATCCACTGTTCCTGCTTCACAAAGACAAAGCTTAAGCAACAAAACACCCAATTTAAAACTACAATCTGAGTCAAGCTTAACTTAAACATACTATAGGACATCTCTCAATATAATCTAGTCTAAAAAAGCATTTGGTGTGGCCTTTTGTTGTGACATTTTCAAACGGACAATGTCTTCAATTAGCAGAGACATGTTATTGTAAGATGAGCCACCTTCTTGTATTGTTTTGCTTGCCATGTCTGCATAGTTTCTAGCTCTTTCCCTTATCACATCCTTTTCTTTGCCTTCACCCATTACTTTCTCAATTGAATCCCTAACATTGTCCCTCGTCACCTCTACTCGAGACTTAAATTCATCTCCCAAGCGCACAACAGTTTCAGCCCCTGCACTCACCCCACTCTCCACTACCTGCACAACAAACTTCTCATTAAGAAACTGCTCAGCATAAAGAGGATAACTCACCAACGGAACCCCACCACAGATCCCTTCAAGAGTCGAATTCCATCCACAATGTGTCAAGAACGCTCCTATTGCTCTATGTGACAATATCAACACTTGTGCCACCCAACCCTTTATCAAAATCCCTCTCCCTTTCACCCTCTCTTCAAACCCTTCTTCCAACAGCCACTTCTCCATTTCCTCTCTTCTATATGCACCTCTAAGAACCCAAATGAATGGTCTTTTTGTCGCTTCCAATCCTAACCCCACTTCTATCAACTGCTCAGGCGTTGCACGGTTTTGGCTACCAAGGCACACGTAAATCACAGACCTTTCAGGCCATGAATCAAGCCACTTCACATACTTACTCTCATCATTCGAGTTTCTCTTACTTCTCAGAGCCTTCTCCGTGTCATCCTTATTGCACAGCGAAACAGGTCCTACACACCATACCTTCTGCCCCGTAACCCTTTCATACTCTTCAACATACTCCGCTTCCAACTCTTCAAAACTATTAGCCATGATCCCATATGCTTTTTTCGCAGCTTCCCCTATTGCCTCACGAAAAGCTTGCAACTTTAAGTCCGTGCCAGGATAGAATATCCCCGGGAGTTGAGACCTTCGCAATTCGATCTTGTGGGGCAATCCGGGCACAACAAATTTCTCATCATAAGACACAGCTTGATGGACCTTGTTCTTGTTTAAACTGTGGCAGCACAGCAGAGAAAAACAACTAGTCCCGTCGAATATTATTCTAGGGACATTCAACTTGTCGGCAACATCAGCCACGCACAGGAAATTTTTGTCGGAAACTATGCAGCTTGGAAAGGGGCTTTGGTTTTGCAGAAGCTCTTCTATCGGGTGCTGCAACAAGTTCAAAGCGACATTGAAGTTGTATAGGAGATTCATTGAAGGAAGAGTGTCTTGGCTCTCACACCCCTTTGGTATTCCAGCCTCAGCCCATGGAAACTGAACATGCAGAATCTGGATGGGTGAGCCAGATTGAATCTCTCTGTCTATGCTAGCTTGGAAGTGGATGGAATTGAGGGGTGTGGTGACTATGCTGACTTTCACTTTGCGTCGAGCCAACATTTTGGCCATGTCCACCATGGGAAGAAGATGACCCGGGGCCATTAACGGGATGAACACAAAGTGGAGATTAGAAAGGGGTGTTGAATCCATTAATTGCAAGCTTCTGTTTTGTGGGAGATGATGCCAATGAGAAGATGCTCTTTAGCTTTTCCTTCTCCAACAATGTCTATTAGACTACTATACAAATTTCCCATATTTGATTAGCCATGTCTACTGCTTCATACATTCTGGAAACAAATTTCAATTTTAGCTAAATTAATAAAAGAGGAAGTGGGTTGTTAACAAATTCGATGTGACGTAAGAGAAAACTTTTCAAAATTTAATGAAATTACACTGCCAGCATATGCTGCCATGTGCTGCTGCTACCTGTAACATGCTGGAATATAGTAGAAAACTGAAAAAAATTAATGTCAGGATTATATAAAATTGATATATGATTATTGGGTGGTCATATGTTAACCCTGTGAATAAAAACAAACATTTCATATATCAATAAATTATTTTTTATTTTTTTAATTTAAAAATATTATTATATTTATTATTTTAAACATTTGTTAAAGGTATGTTATTTACGTGTCAAAGAAACCTTTCTGATAATTATTTATTCACATTAATGTACAATACACTTCTATATGTTTTAAAAGTTTTGTTGATATAAAAGCCAAATACCGTCTCGTCTCATTTATTTTTTTCACACTAATTCTTATCTTTTTGAAAGTTTAAATCATAATTGCATAACATTTTTAAGAAAATCTTAAAAAAAACTAAATTTATAGATAAAAAATAATTAATTGTTAAATTAATTAAATAAAATATTATTTTTAATATTAAAAAATTATTGATTTTAAAATTAATTTTTATTATTAATAAATAATTTTTAAATTAATATTTAATTAATTACCAAAGTCTTTTACTTTTATTATCAATCTTTTCAAAATTCTTCTTATAATTCCTCTATTATTCAATTATATTTATCATTTAAAAGGTCTTAATCAAAAGTAAAATATGATTGTATTTGTTTATATATAGAGAGATATTAAATAAGAATTAGAAACTATATTATAACTATCTTATGTACCTTAACTAAGCTACTTTAATAACATTTTTCTATAATTTAGTTAGAAAGTATTAGTAAAAAAACAAATTTTATAGAAAAAAATTTGTTGCATTATTTTAAAATTCATATCACAAAAACCTTTTGCCGTAGTGTTTCAAAATTTATATCATAATTCTCTTATTAAAGGTCACCACCTAATCAACTAATATAAATCTAATTATTCTACTTTTAATATAAATTTTTACCCGTTTGAAAAAATTCATCATAATTATATAGTGTTTTTATTTATTTATCCTATCTTAATTTAAGGTTTCATTTTTTAGGCGTACGCAATTCAATTGATTCTATTATTATTCAACTTACTTTTATGTGAATAAATTATCTTATATTTTTCTTTTGTATCTTGAATTAGTTTGAAAAACCTTCTTATAACTTATTAATTTATTTGAAGTCTTTAATGATATGTTTGTAAAGATTATGTTATCTATTAATCATATTGATACTTGAAAATTATAATTTGATAATTTCTTTTTTCAAAATCTTGATCCAATTCACATACTCAATATGTTCAAGTGAGTTGGTTAAATTGAATTTAATATAAAAGAATTTAATATTTTTTTAATAAGTTAGATAACGAATTTTTCTAAATTCTACACTACCCATGCACTTGTCAGTTTTTATTAGAAACTGTTATATCAGAAAATACTAGTTTAATTTAAACGAATTCATGATGCAATTTACGTAGTTAAATAGTGTTTCATTGAATCAACCGTTAACAGCATGATTGAATGGGAATATTTTACTTTCCAATGTACTAAAATAGAACAACAGTTTCTTACTTTTAGAAAGGAGCCTTTTTTGCAAATATTTACTAACGCATCCAAACAAATCCTGACGAATCAATGACCAGTTCCGGTATGAGTACAATTATTGAACCTCTTTCTGCTCTACATCGCTTATCTTTTCACTCCCTCTAAAAACTATTACCAATCACCGTATTTTTATTTTAATAAATAAATTTAATATTTATACTAATTTTAAGTTTAAATATATTAAATAAAATATATCTATTACTATGTATTGTAATTTTATTTGTTATATTCATAACAATACATAACCTATATCAATATAATAAATATCTCATGAAATATATTGTTTTAATTTATAATAATACATAATCTGATATCTACATGGTTGATTATAACAGTTATTTATAATCAAATTTAACTATAAAAACCAATACTAATATATAAGACAAAAAAGTGTTTTTCTTCAACTAATTGGAAATAATAAAACTAAGAATTGATTGATTCCACCATCCATTTCTTTCTTAAGAAATTTAAAAATTAAGTGATTCAAGATTTTTCACGATTATTTGTTTTTTAAGTTAAAAGTTTTATGTTTTTTAAGTATAGGCTTTTGTTGACAAATCTGAATCGAACTTTGGTGGTGTACTCTGAATTGACTTTTTTTTTGTCTTTGCTTTGAGATGCTAATAATTTAGAATGAGAGAAAGGGGAGTTTCACCTGTTACAAGACTCTGACGATCAAGTTAATGAGAACATATAACTATGAGTATTTGAATACAATGTATATGTATAGATGTAGTATCACAAGATTGAACTTACTCTATTGAGGATCTTGTGACCCTTTTATCGCATTCACGGATCTCCCCTTTACGAGTTAATGACATAAAGATATTTTGTTAATATATCCTTTTATTTTAAGGGTGCAAGTAAAACATTATCTCTAAGTGTTTATTTTTATCGAATCTTAGATTATATATTTGTGTCTGATCTAATTCAGTTATTCATTAAATTGTTTTTATTTTAACTATCTTATTAAAATACCTTGTCAGCTGTTTGGGTCGACCACTTGACGCGTACCGTTTTGGACCGAGTTAAGCATTCAACTTTTATAAACTAGATGGATCATGATGGGGCACTTTAAGTGCTCGGATCGACCCTGAGCACATCTGACCATTACAGTATACATTAGTTCTTCTCATGCTATCTGTCTAGAATTCTGCTAATGAATTTTCTACTGCTATCGTTTTTCCAAGAACATGACTCCTCTGTTACAATGTCTGTGTAACCATTTATCAAGAACATGCCTCCTACCTCATGGTTGTGGAGTATTACTCTCTTTGTGCCTTAATATTGCAGGCTTGACAATACCATTCTTGTGTATTATTTTATCTACCGTCAATTCCAGAGAACAAGGTCATCTATGTTTATGCTAGAGTTTCAAATTCTACCCATCCAACATTAGTTTTGTTCCTAAGAAGCGTGATACTTACACATGATTTCTGACATGTTTGCCTACAATTTGTGAAGTTTGTGGGAATGTAACCACTATATTTATAAGATTTGAACTTCATGAAATGATTCTTGTTCCTGCTATTTTGTTTCTCCTTATCCATCTGTAATTATAAGCTTGCACCTTCAATTCACATGATTCTTTTTCCTACATTTTTTAGTATGTCTTTACAACTAATTCTGATTAAAAGAAACCTTTAAAATGTATGTCTAATTATATCTGACAGGGAAATACTAAGTTGTATTACAAACAAACATAACATCTCTCATTCCGTTTATTCTATGAAAAAAATTGTCACATGCTTATCTAACTGGCATTAACAAGAAGTGTTGGATTATGATCCAACTTCATAGAAAAAAAAGCTAAAACTTTGATTGTCCAAGCCAATAAAACATTTCCATTGAGCTAATAAATTTAGTTCCTGCTGTTGACATTCAGATTTACCAGAAAGTCAATCAAATTTCAGGAATACTAAAATTTAGATAGCAAGATAGATTTACATATTCAGTACTGCTGAAACAAAATAATTGCCTACAAAATTTAGCAGAGCTTATGAATAAATTTGAAAGAGTTCATGATACACCATTAAAAAATAGACCCTCATGTGAAAAAAGTATAAGGTGTGGCCTTTTACTTCAGATTGGTGTTTGACAAATGAGATTGTCACATATCTCTCTTGATCTTTTGCATGATATCTTGGATGAGCAAGGTCACATCAGAATGAGAGGATCCTCCTTTCTCTACAGCTCTCTTAGCCACCTCTGCAAGTTCTCTTACCCTTTTTCTTCGTTCTTCACTTTCGCTACTCTCATCCATTACACTTTCTATTGCCCTTTCAATATCTTTCTTCTTCACTTCCACACCAATTTCCTCTTCCTTTCCCCATTTAGTAGTACTCTTCACACCAACCTTCACTCCAACTTTCAGTATCTGCACAATCAAATTTTCATTAAAAAATTGATCCCCAAATAGTGGCCATGAAACCATTGGTACCCCGGAACATATTGCTTCTGAGGTAGAGTTCCAACCACAGTGTGTTATGAACCCTCCAATTGCAGGGTGTGATAGTATTAGCAATTGAGGAGCCCAACCCCGAATTAGAAGGCTTCTAGCATTGGTCCTTTCCTCAAACCCGTCTTCCTTTATCCACTTTTCCATTGCTTCTGACAAACTTCCTCCCCTGATAACCCAAATGAAGGGTCTTTTTGATGCTTCCAAGGCTAAGCCAAGCTCTATCAACTGTGGCGGTGTTAAATTGCATAGGCTTCCAAGGCATGCATAGATCACAGTCCCTGGTTGCTGACGATCAAGCCAGGACTTCAGGTGGCACTCGTCAATTGAAGCCTTGTTACCTCTTTCAGCCTTGTCCATGCGATCCTTGTTACTAAGTGATAGTGGTCCAATACACCATACTTTATCATTATTGATCTTCTTGTATTCCCTTGCATATGCTGGCTCCAACTCTTCAAAAGAATTCACGATTATCCCATAAGTAGCAACACCAGGTGCACCATATTCATCCATAATCTCTTTCCATCTTTTATCCATTAAGTGTTCTGTTTGGGCTTTGGTTATTTCAATTTTGTCAGGTAAACCAGGTAAAACAAAATACTCCGATTCAGTAGCTTTATTCTCCATCATATTATAAGTTTGTAAAGTACGCAAACATAGGAGAAAGAAGCAACTTACAGCAGCAAAAGAAATCCTCGGAATGTTGAATTTTTTGGCTATGTGGGTTGTATATGGCAAACCCATATCAGAAATTATGCAACTTGGTGCTGGTGTTAACTCTTCAAATAATTTTTCTACTGGTTCCTGTGAGATGTTTGCTGCACCGAAAAATTGAAACCCCATGCCGAGTGTAGGCAGCATATCGAGATTCTCACACTCATGTGGTAATCCAAACTCTTTAGTTGGAAATTGAAGTTGAGCTACTCTAATCTGAAACCCCGCTTCAATATAGCGATCAACGATTGATGCAAAACGAGCTGCGTTATGTGGTGTTGTGACTACTGTCACAATAACGTTGTGTTGCACCAACACTTTTGCAAAGTCCATCATAGGGATCAGGTGGCCTTGTGCCATGAATGGGAACAATACGAAGTGAAGCTGCTGTTCTTGGGAAGCCATTCTTTTACCGTGAATTCACCTCAACAACAGAAGAATTAAAAGATTAACACTAGTTTTAACACAGTATGAGTCATTTTCACACATCTTAAAAGTCCTTTTGATGGTGACGTAAGCGCCTACATAAGCATCTTTGGATTCTCTTTTCTTCACAGGTCAAGTGATGTTTATCTCATGTTGTTCTTCAGTTACAAACAAAACATTTAGTTGCTGATCAGCATTGAGGAGACAGTATTGAAGTTAAAATGAAAAACTATGTCCTACTAAAATAATGTCAAACGATAAGGATAATTTCTATTATGGGCTAGAAAATAAAATAAAATTAGATGAGAAAGTCAGAATAGGAACAATTTTTTTCCCAACAAAGAATAAAACAAATAAAAATAAGATATTTAAAGAATGTCTCAACTAATTTGTGGACACAAGATCTTTTAACCCCACAAAAAAAATATTGGATCCTCATTCTATCAACCAAAAAGACAACATCCTCCTATAAGATAGTAAAAAAGAAATAAACAAACAAACAATAATAACATAAAAATAAAGCATTAGAGAAAAAATATTAGAAAAAAAGAGAAATTAGCCTTTAACACTTTTATTTTTCTTTCACTTTCATTTAATAACTCCTTTTAATAATAAAATATTATATTTAATTAATAAAAAATAAATTTTTAAAATAAAATAATAATATATTTAATTATTAAATGATAGTAAAAAAAATATTAGTATTAAAGTATCCCTAGAAAAAAAATTAACTTATAACAATATTTAAAAAAAGGGCTAGATGTACACCTTCAATCTTCTTACACCTTGTTAAGTCTAATACAATAATAGTATTTTTACTTCCATACTTAATTCATTCCAAATCATTTTATGTTTTAAAATAAAAAATGTTATGTCATTTATAATTGATGGGTGTTTGGTAAAAATGGGGTATTTATCTTTTTTCCCATAATTCATGAACTTCTATTAAAATATTTATAAATAATCTTACTAAATATATGAGAAGCATCAAAATCTTTATAAAGATTTTTCTTGAGTATATGATCAGCTGAAACTTGAATTCCACCTCACATACTTTGGACAAATTACAACTTATAACATAATATTTACCGTATCAAGTAAGATTTTTTTTTTCTTTTAGATATGCAATTAAATTGGGAAGCAAATGAAGATGTCACTTTATGAATAATATCATGCACTTTACAAAAAATATGATTATAGTTAAAAAAATAATTATATTGTGAATATTTATATTTATTTGAATCAATTATATAACATGTACTAATCATGTAAAACTTATTTTTTGCAATTTTAAAAAAAATATTACACCGTTTTCATTTTTTATTTTTATGTTTGTTCTCTTTGTTTTTCGTATTTTTTTCTTATCAACTGCTCCTTTCTCCTTGCTATTAAAGCTTCTTCATAAGTAGAATAATTTTTCAACAACAATAGTACTTAAACCTTTGACAAGGTCTAGATTTGTTTTTTATTTTATTCCAACATCTATCTATTTTCTCATTTTGAATGAAATAATATAATATGAGAAAGTTAGTAAAAGGAAAGTGTTCCACAAGTCCACATGTAGATCTATGGCTAAATTTTGTCCACAAGTTCACTTCTTTTTTCTTTACATTATTGCCTAACGTGGAATGGGCTATCTATTCCAACTCACTACGAGTTTAGGTCTATTTCGAATAATCCACAATTGGCATAGATCAAGTTCGAGTTGAGACGGAATGACTTGCATGACCTGCATAACTTAAAAATTTAGAAAATTTCTTTCTGCACTTCCATATTTTTTCATGCATCATATTCTAAATTTTTATAAAAGTATCAATTCCAAATTCTACAATCTATAATTCAAATTTGTATTTTATATTGTATAATTTAAAATATTGAACAATTCAAAACACAAATTTCAACTTTCAGAATTTATAATTTTGGAAGTCTCTAAACACATGTACAGTGAGAATAATATTACGAGAACATTTACCTAATTCATCTTAATAAATAAAAATATTTAAAATTTATTTTTTATTAATTTTTAAAAAAGTATTTTTTTATACCGCGGGCTGAATCAGATCAACTCTTATGTAAAATGAGCCAATAAAATCAACCCACGCATAGAGACTATCTAAATACTGGAGAAGCCAATGTAGAGACAAACGCACATTGTCATCTTTAATTAAAAGCGACGTTTGGTCTATGATTTTTTCACTTAACTCTTTAAATGAGAATAAATAGTTGAATTACGATTAAAAATAATAGATTAAAGTAAAATTGCGCGTCTTTTTTTATTATATATTTTTCTATTTTCATTACAATTACACCCATTCTAATACTCATTCTTATATCATCGCCACAAAACAAAATTAATGATTCACTTGACAGAAATTTTTGTACTGTGCAAACCAATGTGCTTGGGTCCTAAAATGAAAATGACATTTCCCCCTCAGCAAATTTGCATTCATCTAGCTGCTGATGACGTCAAGTCTCACAAGAAATTCTATCAATTTGCTGGAAAAATGCTAAAAATTATAGAGCAATTGTTGTATATTAATCATAGTACTACTGAAACAAAATAGTTGCCTTAAAAATTCTACTGATTTGCAAAAGTTAAGGATAAATTTGGAAGAGGTTATGCATACAAATTATAGATAATTAAGTGCAAAACTTCAAGGTTGGTCTTTTTATTACATATGAGTATGATAGTATCATACATTTTGTTTGATTTTTTGCATTATATCTTCGATGAGCAAGGTCACATTAGAATAAGAGGATCCCCCTTTCTCTACAGCTCCTTTAGCCATTTCTGCAAGATCTCTAACCCTTTTTCTCCTTTCTTCATCTTCGCTTGTCTCATCCATTAGTTTTACTATTGCCCTTTCAACATCTTCTTTCTTCACCAACACACCAATTTTTTCTTCTTCTCCCCATGTAACAGGACTCTCCACTCCAACCTTCACTCCAACTTTTAATATATCCACGATTAGACTTTCATTCAAAAACTGGTCTCCAAAAAGTGGCCACGTAACCATTGGAACACCAGCACATATTGCTTCTAAGGTAGAGTTCCAACCACAGTGTGTTAAGAACCCTCCAATTGCAGGGTGTGATAATATTAACAATTGAGGAGCCCAGCCCCGAATGAGAAGGCTTCTACCATTTGTCCTTTCCTCAAATCCATTTTCCTCGATCCACTTTTCCAATGCTTCTGAATAACTTCCTTCCCTGATAACCCAAATGAAGGGTCTTTGTGATGCTTCCAAGGCCAAACCAAGCTCTATCAACTGTGGTGCTGTTAAATTACACAGGCTTCCAAAGCATGCATAGATTACAGTTCCTAGCTTTTGACAATCAAGCCAGCACCTCAGGTGGCACTCCTCAATTGAGGCCATTCTACCTCTTTGAGCCTTATCCAAGTGATCCTTGTTGCTATATGACAGTGGTCCCAAACACCACAGTTTATTGTTTCTCATCTTCTTGTATCCCCCTGCATAGGCTGGCTCCAGCTCTTCAAAAGAATTCATGATCATCCCATAAGCTTCCATTTCAGCTTCAAACAATGTATCAGTAACCTGTTTCATGCCTTCATTAATTGCTAGTCCGGACTTAGCTACGTTCATTTCAATTTTGTCAGGTATACCAGGCACAACAAAGTACTCCGATTCAGTAGTTACGCTCTCCATAACATTATGGATACGTATATTAGACATGCAAAAGAGATAGAAGCAACTTACTCCCACAAAAGAAATCCTGGGAATTTTAAACTTTTTAGCAATGTGGTTTGTATACGGTAAGCACATATCGGAGATGATGCAGCTTGGTGCTGGTGTTAACTCTTCAAACAGTTTTTCAGCTGGTTGTCGAAGTAAGTTTGTTGCATTGAAGAAGCCAGCGGCCATGCCCAGTGAAGGTATCATATCGAGATTCTCACATCCATCTGGTACTCCAGCTTCTTTACATGGGAATTGAAGTTGAACTAATCTGATTTGAAACCCAGATTCAACATAACGATCAAAGATTGACGTGAAACGAGCTGCATTGTTTGGGGTAGTGACTACAGTCACAATAACATTGCGTCGCACCAATACTTTTGCAATGTCCACCATGGGGATCATGTGGCCTTGAGCCATCAATGGAAACAAGACGAAGTGGAGTTGCTGATCTTGGGGACCCATTCTTGTTGTGGAATGGTATTCTGCAATGAATTCACTTCAACCTGTTTATTTATTTATAGACGCGTCATGCAGCCTCTCTCGATGCAATTACGTGAATACCTTGGAATATGAGACAGTGCATTGCAAATTGCGTTGCGTTTTGTCTGTTTGGATTTGCATCTTCTGCAGAAACAAATGCATTCAGTTGGAAAGTTTTGTTGCTACGTAATACATAGTATGTTTGTATCATAATGTCGGATCCCTTTGTCGGAGGAAACCAAGCCGGCCATAAGAGGCTTCATTGGAGAGAGAATAATGTCCATTTGGACCAGTGATACAGTTCATGCCTGTGTTTTAACCAAGATTTGAACTATTAATAATAGGATCGTTAACACCATACACACAGTGCCAAACATTTATTTCACGTATAAAAAATTAATATATTTTTAATTAAAAATATTATTATATTATTAGTAGAGTGTGAAGTATTTTTTATTTTTTTTAGCAACAAAATCTTTTCCTTAATAATACCAGTTCATAGGTTTATTATTAGAGCGGTGATATATTAACACCGTAAACAGAATAAATTAATATTTTATTTACTTTTGATTTATTTTTTAATTAGAAATATTATTGTATTATTATAAACTGTTGTTAAAGGTATGTTTTTAACTGTTCAACAGTGTTAAAAGAAAGTTTTCCTTATTATTATTAGTAAAAGAATTACTATTTCTCTTAAGTTTAGAAATATCATAGAGTTTGATTTTTTTTTGTTATAATAACAAATTGGGGTATTATTTCATTATGTTAAATCTCTAATGGCTAAGAAGTCGGAAGTAAAACCAATTTAAATACATCTTTCACTTTTTAACGTTTCACTTTTAACGGTGGAGGACACTTTTTAAAAATAAAATTATCATGGTGATATGAGCTAAAAAACAAATAATATTTTAGATCTCCAAATCTTCCAAAGACACACCCTCCATTCTCTTATAACTTTTTTCTTCCATATTATTTAGGAGGTGGGTGATTTTTAAAATAATAAAATATCTAAAAAATTTACTAATAAGAAATACATATATATTCTTTATTAATAGTATAAATTATTATTCAAGTCATTATAAGGATACTTTGAGATTAAAATTCATGCATATATAATTATGTTATTTTAACCATATTTTATATTTCAACCAGTTAACTTTTAATTTTAATCAATCAATCAATTAAATTATTTTAAAAATTAATATCAAATTAATTTTTTTCACATTTTCTAAATGACAAACAGTAAAAAATATAATTGCATTGCTATACAATTTACTTTGTATTAGGTGACAGTGCATTGGAGATTTCCTTGCCTTTTGTCTTTTTGGTTTAGCATTATCTGTTAGACCCAAATACAAGAAATTGGAAAGTTTTATTATGTATCATCAAGTTTCTTTGTAGATCGAGCACAAAAAATTATGTCCCTTGTGTACTGCAAGTCTGCATGAGTATCGAAATTGCAATCGGTGATATTTTGACGCTTAATTCCATTTTACACTCACAATATTAATATTTACAATAAAAAATTAAAAAAAAAATCTTAATAAAAATATAAGCAAAATATAAAATGTTAAAATAATTTTTAAAATTAAAAAAATTATAAATAATTAAAATGTCAATATTTATTGGGATATAGGATAGAGTATGGATGTAAAAAAACATTTTTGATTGCAATAAGAATAATGTGAGGTACATGTTGGACCACATAAATCATGTGTGGAGAAATTCTAAAAACTTTTAGATGCATGCCCTCGTGATACACGAGTTCATCTTATTAATCTTGATCATGTAATTGTAGTCAGAATTAATAATATTTCAATTAATTTCCACTGTATAATTAAGATTCTTATATTACATTCATCCTGAAGTATGATCGTCTTCTAAAATGACTTTTACAATTGTCTAAAACAATGCAAATGCAGAAAACACAAAAAAAAAACATATATATTGATTAGAAGAAATTAGGCATAGACTAGAAATAAAATTAGTTTACACTATTTAATTCTCACCTTTCAAACTAGTTTGGGAAAGATGAATTGTACTTATGCTTACTTCTTAAATTATACATATATACGAAATATTTATTACTCGACATTTGCAAAACTTAGAAGAACAAAGGTTGAGGTAAAATGATTCTTGTAATTCATGTAAACCTTTGAATACCAATCTAATTGGGATGTAAAAGTTGAAAATAATAATTAATGTACAATTATTTATTAAAATGAGTAAAATTATATATAAGAAAACACTTTTCTTAACGGAAGAAAAAACATGCAAGCTCTCTCATCCTTACAAAACAAATTATTTGTGAAGTCTATGGAGTCGGCATGCATTAGAAAACAAAATGAAAAAAAAAAAAAAAGTTAAAATGACGGTAACACGAATTTGAATATTTGGTTCGTTCTCTTCTGTTGTTTTCCTCCACAAGTTGGGATGATAATGAGGGACCCATGTATAAACTGCAGAGTGGATTAGATATTTAAATATTGATTAATTTATTCTATTTCACAATTTACATTAATCTTTTAATACTTTATTGTTATATAATATTATTTATATAATGAATATAATTAAATATTTTTTATTATTTATTTAATATTATATATATTTACAAGTACACGTTTATATTTTATTTCATGCTTTATTTTAATATATATTTTCATAATATAATTTCTTATTTATCTATAAAAATAGTAAATTATTATTTTTTAAGTATTTTTTTAATTATTATATTTATAATGAGTTTTTAATTTTATAAAGATAATAAAATTTAAGATTAAAAAATTATAAAATATTGTCTAGATTTTTTTAACTTAGGCGTCCATGATCTCAAAGTCACACTCATAGGGAGATGTAAAATCTATTAATATATAAGTTTTACACGAGTTATTTCATCCTAAGTTTTCTAGTCAACTTGAGGTCGATCGGCATCTGAAAGAGTTTTTTGTGGTCTCCCTTCAAGCTCTAGTGATTCAATCTTTTAGAACAAGGGACTCCTCTATGTGATACTCGGACGTTTAAGTCAATAAAAACATAAATATAATATAATTTAAAATAGGAGTTGAGAGAGAGTACTCCTTATGTTGTTTATTAGATGATGTTTTTTTGTAAAGTCTAATATGATATATATAGATCGAATTGTAATTAACTTCTTCACCTTTAGTCATGATTATGTCTTAATTGAGTTATTAAAGTTAATTTATTGAGATTCATTGATTTGTAGTCCCTCATAATGTTAGATAATAGGTCGGGAAACAATCATAAATGACCAACTATCAAGCCAAACCCATAACCTAACATGCCCCTCAATCTCAGACGTAGGCCAATGAGGCTATGATGAATTTGAAGGTCAAAAGATAAACAATTTGTTATATTCCATCGGGAGAGACCCATGACTTAACACTAAGTGTAACTCGCTTTTGATAAGCCAACACTACGAGGTAGCTAAATCATGAACGTGTCGCATTACCACGTCAATGCACAAGTAATATTTTAAAGTATTTTTAATATATATTAAGACATTAAAAGCAATATAACTTAAATATGTGAGAAGAGAATGCACAATATTTTCTTAGAAAAGAGAAAACATAGATAATTCATAAATTTTTAGTGAAAATGGTTTATGGCAAATGAAACTATAGCACATCTCCCTTGTTTTTTTGCATAATATCCTGGATAAGCAAGTTGACATTAGAGTGAGAGGATCCCCCTTTCTCCACGGCTCTTTTAGCCATCTCGCTCAATTCTCTTGTCCTTTTTCTTCTTTCTTCACCTTCACTTGTCACATCCATTATCTCTATTATTGCCCTTTCAACGTCTTCCTTTTTCACTTCCAAACCCATTTCCTCTTCCTGGCCCCATGTCATTGGAGTTTCCACCCCAACCTTTACTCCAACGTTTAGAACTTGAACCACTAAACTTTCATTCAAGAACTGATCACCAAACATTGGCCATGTAATCATTGGAACACCAGCACATATTGCTTCTAAGGTAGAGTTCCAACCACAGTGTGTTATGAAGCCTCCAATTGCAGGGTGTGATAATATCAACAATTGAGGAGCCCACCCCCGAATGAGAAGGCTTCTAGAACTTGTCCTTTCCTCAAATCCATTTTCCTCGATCCACTTTTCCAATGCTTCTGAATAACGTCCTTCCCTGATAACCCAAATGAAGGGTCTTTGTGATGCTTCCAAGGCCAAACCAAGCTCTATCAACTGGGGTGCTGTTAAATTGCATAGGCTTCCAAGGCATGCATAGATTACACTCCCTGCCTTCTCACAATCAAGCCATTTTAGATATTGGGACACATC
>Ga0123342_1000410_pt1 | contig 66766 bp, 32 predicted proteins | sample Turbeawhitnodule_FD_89960 | JGI IMG/M metagenome (GOLD analysis project Ga0123342, IMG submission 89960) | Root nodule microbial communities of legume samples collected from Mexico - Turtle bean Mexico white nodule | ecosystem: Host-associated > Plants > Roots > Nodule | place: Mexico: Nepantla... | reverse complement strand
TGTAGTGATAGAAAAAAAAAAACAAAGAAACAGAATATAATCTATTCTATATATATAGATATATCTCATATATATATATATATATATATATATATATATATATATATATATATATATATACGTCTTAAAGGAGTTTTCATTGAATCAGCAGCTGATTGGAATAAAACCAAGGCATTTGGCACTGAAGTCACGGGGTCTTTTTTAACGGGCTTGTCATCATAACATTGGTTCAATTTTTCCTTGGTCTTACATTTTGTTAAAGTGGATATCCTAAAAAGCCCTTTGGAATAATCTTTTCAACTTTTAAGATCTTTTTTTTCTTTTGTCGAATATGAGATAAAAAAAGTTGCTTCGTGCTTGATGTTCAAATTTACTAATACATGTGTTAAATAATAATTATAAAACTTTAAGACTAAGTCCTTTTATGAATACTTTATCCTTGTACTTTTACCTTGTCAATTTCGATCTTTAGATAGTAAAAAAAGAAAGAAAGACAAGTATCAAATATAAGATCCTACAATTTATCACTGAAGATATTCAACACAAGTAATGTTCTGTATAAACGGAGAAAGGAAAGAATCAACGTACTTGTTCATGCCCTCGAATTTTCAAGGAAGTTAATTTAAGAAGTTCGCGTTTCAAATGACAATCACCACTTAGATGACCAGCTCTTATCTGTTTCACACAATCATTGAGAAAAATTAATTGGAGGTACTCCATCAGATTCATTATATCGGTAAGTGGCACATTATTAGATAGGAACCTCGCTACAAGCATGGTGAGCACATTTTGTCCATTCCAAGTTTGCAGCACGACAGTCATCAAACACATGAATAAGTTCATGCTTTAACACCTGATCAACATCATCTTGAGATTCCATCTCGTTGCAGCACACAACTATCTGAGACAACAAAGTCACACCAGTATAATAGAAAGATGTGATCACATTAGTAAATTGCAATACTCACACACAGTTAACTAAAAAACTCATCTTTAATAAGTTAAAAAACAGTGTTCATGTTATTGAAGAAACCCATAATTAGTGTTAGCTGAGAAATAACACTGACTTTATATCCACAAAACCATACTTTTTGTTACTTAAAATTTATTATAAAATACTAAATCAAATAGGTACTCATTAAATGAAGAGTATAATCAAAAGAGTGGGTGATACCAGTATTTTTCATAGAATAAACACAATGTAAAATGCATGTATAAGAACATGTAGAAGGCCAAACTCAGAAAAGAGAAAGAGACGATTACCCCTTCACCCTTAGTGTAACCACCGGCTATTCCGGTCTCGTTGCATTTAACAGCTTTGATGAAATTATCACCTACGAGACACCCAGCTTTCTCCAACTGTTCCCTCAAGAACCTCACCTGCGGAGCTGAGACATGTCTGGAATAATCAAATCAAACGAATCCGCAAAAATAATCCAAATTAGAAGTTTTCTTCTTCTTTTGAAGTGATTTTGTAAAGAGAATGAGTAATTGGAGTTTAAGAACAGAGATCATTGACATGTGATGAATAGCAATAGAACAAAATAATAATAATAATAATAATAATAAACATACAAAGGAGGCTCTTATGAATCATGCGTTGGCACTGCTCCACGGTTGCGCCGCGGTTTCTGGGAAAGTCGGCGGAAGAGAGATCGTTTTCATCCATTCCCGGTGATTTCTTTGGTGAATCTGAAAATCCTGTTCCTTCTTAAAACAAACCCTAAACCCCTAATCTATCAATCCTAGTTTTCAAATTCATATTTTTTTCCATAGGTAACTTTTTTGGGCATTATTTAGTTATTTTACTTTGTTTATTCTTACTTTTTTTTTTAATTTTTAAAAAGACAATGTCTATTCATCATCAATAATTAATTAATAAATAAATATTAATTATTTAAATTTTAAAAACACAATCTGTATAATATATATACTTTTACTTATTTAGATATATACTACTATATAAAAGATATATTTTTTATAATTATATTTTACTATACAATTTTATCTTTTAATAATTATACTTTTATATGAAAAAAAATATTTTTTAACTATTTTTGTTATAATTTTTAATAAAACAAATTTTTAATAAATAAAAATATCTTTATTTAAAAAATACATAGCATTAGACTTTCTCTTTTCAACTAGAATTACATAATTTTTTTCACTTAAAATAACTATTAATATAATCTTTTCAAGAAGTGCAAAAACTTAGGATGTATCCACTTTACACGAGTGGTTGTGAGGTAAAAAATATTTAATTTTATTAATAAAAAATAGTAATATTCAAATAATACTTGTTATACTTAGGGTTTAGGGTTTTTTTTTTCCATTAATTAGAATCTTTTCTCAATCCTTTTACCTGGAAGAAACGGGGAAAATGCAAGGAAGAAGAGAGAGATACATTATTTCAAATATAATGCTAAATGAAAATACAAATTAAAAAAATGCTATATTTTCCTATTACTATATATGCATTAAGATATTATTACAAATTCAAAAATATTTCTCTCCATTAATTTTGATTTTAAATATATCACCAAATTATCTTTACTCAAATTTAAATCGTTTCTTAACCCTCACTTTGACTTAGTTAGGGGGAGGAAAACACATGAAAAACGAGTGAGGGGAGTGAAAATACAATTTAAAAAAAACACATCTTCTTAATATTCCAATTAAAGACATATTCTTTCCGTTTTTTCGTCTTAAATTTTTTATTTCTGTCTGTTTCAAAATCTAGCACAATACTATTTATTTTTATCTAACTTTTAATTTAGTTTTTAAAGTAAAGAAAATAAAAAATTATTTGTAATATATAAAAAACTGATAACTATTTTATTGAAATCAAGAAAATTCGCTAATTTTTTGTGTGAAGTGAATATGCTGTTAACGTATTATCAGTCAAACAAATAAGAAGATATAACATCATTTCTGAAAATTTAAAGTAATTAAAGATAGATATTTACAACGATAAATGAGTTATTTTGAAAAGTAAAACAGTAATAAAAAAATAAATGTGGTATTTATGCATAATATGATAATTAAGCGAGTAAATAGAATACGCGTTATAGGGAAACTTCGAAGAAGAACACACACTACGAGTAATTTACAGTGGTTGATGGCATGAGTTCCCATAAATTACCACTGATGGTGACATTGTTGCTTCACGGTCAAATCTTTGAATCTCACTGCGAGTTTTCACAGAATCACGGTACTTTTTTCTTATAAACTTTTGTCGTTTTCTCGTTCCAAGTTTCATATCAGAGTCCATAGAAGCACCACCCTGTTTTTTTCTTCTTTGACCAGAGTCTTATGAAGATGGTGAAACCCTACATAAACCCTATGACATGCAAGAAGAGGTGGAGAATGGCCTTCAATGCCATCTCTTTCGTCAAAGCTCTCAGCATCCAAACCCCGAGGCTCTTGCGCTCATTCTCGTATCTCGCCATTGATGTTCAACAACACCACGTGCATTCCCCACGTGTCAAACGTTTCAATGTTGATAACGAACTTCTCAGTCACATGGTAAGGGACAAGGCGCTCGAGTCTCTCACCCAGTTTGGAGGTGTCGAGGAACTCGCTGCACTTCTTGAAACCGATTTCAAGCGTGGGATAAGCGACGAAAAGGATGATCTTGATCACCGAAAACGTGTCTTCGGTGTGAATGTTTTCGCCAAACCTCCGTGTAAAGGTTTTTTTTCTTTTGTTCTTGAATCTTTTAAGGACACCACTATTATCATCCTTTTGGGTTGTGCTATGCTTTCTCTTGGGTTTGGGATAAAGCAGCATGGGTGGAGGGATGGATGGTACGATGGAGGAAGCATCATATTGGCGGTTATTCTCGTCATTGTTGTCTCATCCGTGAGCAACTTCAACCAATCTAGACAGTTCAAGAAGCTTTCTGCGAAGAGTGAGAACAGAGGAGTGGAGGTGGTACGAGGTGGTCGACGCCAGAGTGTGTCAATCTTTGATGTGGTGGTTGGTGACATTGCGTACTTGAAGATCGGTGATCAGGTTCCGGCTGATGGAGTGTTTTTGGAGGGGTATTCGTTGAAGGTGGACGAATCTAGCATGACGGGGGAGAGTGATCACGTGCATGTGAACGCTGACACGAACCCTTTCTTGTTATCTGGCACAAAGATCAGTGATGGTTTTGCATACATGATTGTCACTTCTGTGGGTATGAACACTGCATGGGGTGAAATGATGGGTTCGTTAGCGAGAGAGGTTAATGAGGAGACACCTTTGCAAGTGCGTCTTAATAAACTGACTTCTGCTATTGGCAAAGTTGGGTTGTTGGTGGCTGCACTTGTTTTGGTTGTATCTATGATACGTTACTTCACGGGCAGTACAAGAGATGATTTTGGGAACAGAGAATTCGTTGGGAGGAAGACCAAGTTTGATGATGTTATGAATGCGGTTGTCGGGATTGTTGCTGCGGCTGTGACAATTGTGGTGGTGGCCATTCCAGAAGGGTTGCCTCTGGCTGTTACTTTGACTCTGGCTTATTCCATGAAGAAAATGATGAGAGATAATGCTATGGTTAGGAGAATCTCTGCTTGTGAAACCATGGGGTCAGCAACAACAATCTGCACTGATAAAACAGGTACTCTTACGATGAATGAGATGCAGGTGACTGAGGTTTGGGTGGGGAAAAGGGAGATAGCTGAAGGTGGGTATTTGGCGCCGAGTTTAGTACAATTATTGAAAGAAGGAATTGGGTTGAATACTACTGGAAGCGTTTACCAGCCCCAAGAAACCTCACTGCCAGAAATTTCAGGTAGTCCAACTGAGAAAGCGTTGCTTTCTTGGGCTGTGGTGGACTTAGGGATGGACATTGATGTGGTGAAGCAGCATTGTGAAATCATTCACGTGGAGACGTTTAACTCTGAGAAAAAGAGAAGTGGGATTTTGATGAAGAATAGAGGGAGCAACAGGATCGTTACACATTGGAAGGGTGCTGCTGAGATGATATTGGCTATGTGTTCAAATTATTATGACCAGACAGGGGAAATCTTGATCTTGGATGATGAAGAAAGGGTTCAGATTGAGAAGATTGTGAAGGGCATGGCTACCAAAAGTTTGCGATGCATTGCCTTTGCCCAGAAGAGCTCCAACGGGCAGGTCTGTGAAAAGCTTGAAGAGACAGAACTAACACTGTTGGGAATACTTGGATTGAAAGACCCTTGTAGGCCAGGAGTCGAAGCAGCAGTTGAATCATGCAGGAATGCTGGAGTGAAGATCAAGATGATCACAGGAGATAATGTGCACACAGCTAAGGCAATAGCCTCTGAATGCGGAATTCTTGATCCTAGTGAAGAATTGGATGAAGATGCTGTGGTTGAAGGGTTTCAATTCAGAAATTATTCTCACGAGGAAAGAATGGATAAGATTGACAGAATCAGAGTCATGGCAAGATCATCTCCATTTGACAAACTTCTGATGGTTCAATGTTTAAAGCAGAAGGGTCATGTGGTGGCAGTCACAGGTGACGGCACAAATGACGCACCTGCTCTAAAAGAAGCAGATATTGGACTTTCCATGGGAATAGAAGGCACTGAAGTGGCAAAAGAGAGCTCAGATATTGTTATCCTTGATGACAATTTCTCTTCTGTGGTTACAGTAATCAGGTGGGGAAGATGTGTGTACAAAAACATTCAGAAGTTTATTCAGTTTCAGCTCACAGTGAATGTTGCTGCACTGGTCATCAACTTTGTAGCTGCAGTTTCTTCTGGTAAAGTGCCTCTTACAGCAGTCCAGCTTTTGTGGGTAAACCTGATAATGGACACTCTTGGAGCTTTGGCCTTAGCCACTGAGCAGCCTACTAATGATCTCATGAAGATGGCGCCTGTTGGTAGAGTTGAGCCACTTATAACTAGAGTTATGTGGAGAAACCTCATTTCACAGGCATTATACCAAGTTCTGGTGTTGCTGGTTTTACAATTCAGGGGAAGATCAATCTTTGATGTTACTGAGAAGGTGAAGAACACCCTTATTTTCAATGCTTTTGTCCTCTGCCAAGTGTTCAATGAGTTCAATGCAAGGGAGCTGGAGAAGAAGAACATATTTCAGGGACTTGGTAAGAATAGGTTGTTCATTGTAATTGTTGGCCTAACTGTTGCTCTTCAGGTGGTGATGGTTGAGTTTCTGAAGAAGTTTGCCAGTACTGAGAGATTGACTTTGGAGCAATGGGGTATCTGTGTTGGCATTGGAGCTTTGTCTTGGCCAATTGCTCTGCTGGTGAAGTGTATCCCAGTTGTTTGCAAGAAGTAGTGGGCCAGTTAAGCACATTATTTTGATTTCATGATTTTTTCCCCTTTCTGCATAGAGCACATTGCAGTGCTATTCATCGTTTCTTTGTTTTACTTCTTTATTTGTATATCTTTATTGGTTTGTTTTCTAATATTTCAGAATGTTTACTCAAATAAACAGTTTACAAATGATCAAAGAAATTGGAAAAATGATAGATTGAAAACTATTAGAATTATATATCATTTTTAATGTAATGGATTTAAAAATAAATATATATAATAAAAAATAAATTTATAATTAAATAATATAAAAAATATTAAAATAATAATATTAAAAGTTGTAATATCTTTCGATAAAAAATTAGGTATTATTACTCATCTAAAGATGTAAAATTATATTTTATTTAGTTAACATTAACTTTTCACCATTAATAATATGAAGGTGAAAAAGAATAAAATGAGAGTGGTGGATAATTTGCCATTTCTTTTATCTCTAGTGTTAAATTATTTGTAGATTTTTTTAATTGAACTCTTTACTCAATATTTTAAGAATATTTTTTATCACTTCTAAGTATATTATGTTAATATACGATTTTCCTGATTAGGGATGACAAAGCAGGACAGGTCATGTGGATTGGTCCGCGACTCGCAAGTAAAAAACACGGGACGGACTAACCTTTTCAATCCGCTAATCTATTAGCTCGTCCCGCATTAACCCGTGGTCGCTTTGCCATCCTTACTCCTGATTAACAGAATTAGTTTTTTTTTAAAAAAAATTTCTTTCTTTTAATTGTTATGGTACATACTTTACAAATGTCAATTGGCATGACATGAATGAAAAGAACTTCAAAACTCGTATCTATTAAGGTAGTTGGACCTTATCAAATTAAAAATTAATAAAAAGATAAAAAAATAAAAACGAGGTTCGTGTGAGGTAAACAAATCAAAACAAACCTTATAAAAAAAAGAATATTAACCAGGAATTACCATTTTGCCCTCGCGAGAAACCAGAATGACATGGCATCTTCTGATCTGTTTTTGTGTTCCGAAGCCGCCATTGACGACGACTCGGCGAAGCTAAATTGAGAGTGGAGCTGCGTCCACAGTTAAACGCACAGCATCAGCAACAACATATTCAATTCATATTCTGCGGAATAAAAAAGATGTGTTCTTCGGAGACCATCAATATTGCTGCGAGTACGCAGAAAGTCGATGTTGATAATCGACTTGCTCTCCGATTCTACTACAGGATCGCTGATAATATCCTCAAACAGGTATTTCTCCTTTACACTGCGTACGATGTGAACACCGACGAATTTGGTAGCACTTTATTTGATTTTGTAAGAATATACTGGAAGAGGACGAGGCAAAGATAGGTTTCACTGAGATATTGCAATTTTCACCGCCTTATTTTGAATTGTCATTTATGATATATTATTACTTTAAATATATGAGAATGTTAGGTTATATTCATCACACTCAAAATCATGTTTTTGATGTTATTCGTTTATCGAGAGGTGATGAAAGTGAAACTAACTTGATGTGGCCACTAATCGTAGAGCCCAAATTAGAGGAGAGGGGTTTCATGGTAGAAGCTCATTGTTATTATTGATTTAATTGACTGAAAATGTTTTTTATGCAAGAGGTTTAACTTGCATTTATAAGATAGAGAGGGATAGGGGAGGATAGAAAGTTACAAGAGAAGCATAGAACTAATAGTTTAAGCCTACACTCTTCCTAGTTAATGGCTACAGTTATAACTAACTACCCAATATGTATTGTGATGTAGCATGTTTGCTGCTAAGCTGATAAACTCTGTTTGTTGGAGAAACTAAGATACCCTAGTGCCCAAAGGCTCATTTTTGAACGAAGATTACCGAGAGTATCACTGTATACTATCTTCCCCTTCATATTATGCAGAGAGGTTGTTTTTGGATTCAAACCCGGGACCAACTAGTCACAAACAAAGGACAAATTTACTGTTGTGCAAGTACTCGCCTTTGCATAAAAATGGACAAATTGAAAATATTAGTATTTACCCTTTTTAAATTGATTTTAAATATAGAAGTGTTAGATAGTAAGTTAGGATTTTAATTGTGAGTGACATGAACAAATTGCATGTATGAATTTCACTATCCAACTGTTATGCTATTATGTTCGGTTTTTCCTTGCAGCCATGTCATGTTATATATGCAGCATGGCAAGTAATAATTTCAGTCTTTGAGACATATTTTTTCTTTTAGTGCTAATTGCTTGTACTGATATTTCCGAATTAATTGTTTTGCTTTAATACTTTTCAATATCTGGAAAAGTTAATATGGTAATGTTTTCCTTTTTCCGATAATTTTTTCAATACTTGCTTTCCATTAACTCTCTCTTTTGTTTTGATATTGCAGGCTGATATCTTTCGTGCAGAAAAAAATATTGTTGATCTATATGTCATGCTCCTAAGATTTTCTAGGTAAAGTTAGATGTCCCCTCATATTATTTGACTCATAAATGTTGTATTATATTCTATTTCTTATCTTTGTCATCAAACTGAATTGAGGGTATTTGCCATTCGTTGGTGTTAGTTTGGTCTCTGAGACAATACCACGTCACCGAGATTATAGATCATCTCCACAAAGCAAGAAAGAAGTTTTGAGAAAGGTTAGCTTTCATCCTGTCTTCGAACTACAAATTGTTGCACATTCTTAGATGTAATTTAATTTTAAGGTTCTTGTTATAGAAATTGTTAAATTCTGTGATTGAGCTGGAGAAATTGAAACCAAAGGTGCAACAGAAGATCAATGAGTTTAACAGCAGGCGAGAATACCACCATCACAAACACAATGGACAGGAGAAATGTCATTCAACTAATTTGATGGTTTCTCCAGTGAAAAAACAAACTTTGGCTAGTTATAATCAAACAAAGGTAAAATTTCCCTGAGAATTTGCTTTGAAGGCTGTAGCTTATCAATCACAATCATTCCTTACAATTACATCTATTCTTTTTGTTGAATGCTTTTTGGCTGTTTGTATGCTCCCCAACTCCCCTTTCAAGAATTTCTTGTATCCATGTGCTGTTGTATTGTATGTAACTAGGCAATCGTACCAACTACCAGAGAGATTGCTTACCAAGGATCCAGGGGCCAGCAGTTTTCTAGTGTAAGGCCTGTGGAAGAAAATATGAGGAGACTGTAAGTATTGAACATTTGGACTTTTCCTCCGTGTATGTTTTGCCTCCTGACGGTGATCAGTACTGCATAAAACTGTACTCACTTTCTCTCCATTAAGTGGAAGTTTTATAATCTGTTTAGTTACTTTAATTGTCATACTAGACTTTGCATATGAAAGTGGATAGTGCTAGATGATTTTGTTTTGTTTGATAACCACCCGTGTGATTATGCTTGTTTTCTGTGGATCTCTAAGTCTCCTACGTCCAAAGGAGGAAACTCTCTCCAGACATTCTATTCTAGGTCCCAATGGGCTTAAAGGGCAGTGGCGACCACCTGCAAGTGATAAAGGGGTATGCTTAGAATTTAGCTCTTTTTCAATTCTGTTCAAAGATCATTCTGAATATTCCATCTGGATGTAGGTCAGGTATCCAACCATCATAGATTTGTCTCCAGTTGAAATTCCAAGGTTATGGCCTATTTTAAGTTTCTGCAGTTTTTTTTATGTTGGCATTTCTAAATAATGGTACTTCATTTAAATAATTTATTCAAAAAAAGGGTTTGATTTGATGATTAGTGAAATGCTTCTCAAGTTATCATCCTTGATGTCCCTTGAGTTAGTTCAGTTGGTTAAGCAGTGGGACATCCCCCTTTCTCCCATTCCCTTCCCCCCTCCCCCTTGATCATGTAAGGCCTACTTTGAGCCCCGCTGGATCATAAAAGAAATGTTTTTGCCCGTGATGCACCTTGAGCTTGTTTATCTATTTACTTTTTATATAAACTAAATCCATCCTGTTGGATTCACTGCCTGCACAAACAGCCTTCAGCAACCCTTGGAAGATGGATCTCTGAGTGATAAAGATAATAGCATTTCAGAACAACATAGATCAGATTTAGAATCATTTGTTACCCAGAGTGACAACTCCCGGGAAAAGCATGTTGATGAAGCTCCTTCTCTTATCTCTTTTGAAGCAACAGAAATCCCTACTCAAATAGAAGTTATCAGACAGCCTTCTCCTCCACCCGTACTTGCTGAAGTACAAGATTTGATTCCAGCAGTGTCACCTCATGTTATTGAGGAAGGATGTAAGACAGAAATTCAGACAACAGATGTTCGTGCTGAGTCTCCTCTGCAACTGCACATTGTAAGAACTAATAACATTCTTTGATGCTTTCTTCTTGTATTCTAATGTAATTGTAAATTGTCATAGGAAAGGTTACATGTTATCTAATTATGCTACTTAGACTAACTATCTTCCCATACTTATTTTTATTTATCCTTATATTTCCCTAATATAAATGTATGTTCCACTTTTAAACATACGGAATTTATCACTCAGTAGTAACCATAACCCGTGCTTGCCTGGTGAACCCACTCTAGTTTTTGGCCCTATCTCCTTGAATCTCTATTACCCGATGTTTTTTTTTGTGGTTCCTAACCAGCACTGTTGCTGTCTTGTGTCATGCTACATCTTTTACTTTAGTTCATTTTGTTGTTTAGGATCCTAGTTATATCTTGACATGGGTCAAAATATTGTCAATTTTATGGATGATTATTCTTTATGAAAGATCACTGTGAGTTGTTTTCTTTTTCCATTTTTATTTATAAAATCAAGGCTCAATTTGGTGTTCCCTTTTACACCATACGAAGTTTTAATGCCTATGAACATGCATCTCAACAATTTCAATATTTTATGTCTTCACATGATATTCTTCTTCTGTTCTCGTACTCCTGAACAATATGAGTCTGCTTAATGTAAAAACACACACCTAATCAAAACAATTTGGATGCTCTTGTTTCATGGTAATGTTCCTCATTATTTTTGGGTTTGATGCTATTCTTATGGCTTTTTATGTCATGATTGGGATGTTTTCCTCCATTCTTGGCAACAAAATCCTCACTATATATTATACATCATAAGAGATATCATTTTATTAAAGAGAAGATTTTGTTGGGAGAATCACCACTACCTTTGTTCTTGATACATAGGATTATATTTTTCAACATAAGGGGGTTGTTAGAAAAATGTAATTATAATAATATTGTAAATAGGGTGGATTACATGTTACTTAATTATGTTTAGAGAGACTATACGTTCTTGTATTTATGTTATGACCCTTAATGTAAATATATGCTGTGATATAATTTAACACAGAATTCAGCACATGCTATTTTCTCTCTTCTCACTTTTTTTAGGTACATTTCTGGGGAGGAATAACTATGCTCAGTTGTAGTATATTCCCTATTTTCCTGACAATTGTTTCTATGTGCAGTCAACTTCTATGATGAAGACTTTTATGAAGCTAGCCAAGTCAAACACTGACAAAAATTTAGAGACTTGTGGTATTCTTGCAGGTTTGCTTGTAAGTGATTTTCACGTATTTTTTGGGACTTTAAGCAACAATCAAGGATAGATCCAAGATTAGCTTGGGATCTATCAAATCCATATTATTTACCATTTGCATTGAAATATGTTCATGTACCATCTTAGAAACAAAATTAACCTATTGTTGGATTTCCAGAAACCAAAAAGAAATTTAAACTAGTTTTATAATTGTGTTATGTCCATAGCAACAACAATTTGTGGACTTTGTCTTTTAGTCATGCGTGTTTGGGCATGAAATTGGCACACTACACAACATATTTTTCTATACTGGGTTTTGTAAGATTTTCACCAATCTGCTAGCTGAAATTGTGAGATATTTATTGATATTTTGCTAATGCATCTGATCTGCAGAAAAACAGAAAATTTTATATTACCGCTCTAATAATCCCAAAGCAGGAGGCAACATCTAGTTCTGTAAGAAATATTCATCTCAATTCTTTTGAGTAATATCTTTTACAATTATTTGTTTAAAATTTGTTACATTTGGAGCAGTGCCAAGCTACAAACGAAGAGGAAATATTTGAAGTACAGGATAAGCAATCTCTTTTCCCCCTTGGATGGATCCATGTGAGTTCAGTTTTCTGTACATATTCATCGCATAATTTAATTTGCTTGTCTTCCCATGTTGCAACACTGATATATATATAATTCTGCATTGCCAGACACATCCCACACAATCTTGTTTCATGTCATCAATTGATGTACACACCCATTACTCATATCAGGTGAGTTCGAGAGAGGTTTCTTAAGTTTTAGTTGAGATTGTTATTTTGTTTGCATTAGTCTTTGAAATATATTTATGCTATTTGCAATGAGGAAATGGTAGAAAAAGAGAGATCTACAGATGTATATGGTTTATATGCTCTACCCAGATTAAATTTCCTGCAGAATTTTATACGTGAAGACTTGCAATGCAACTACTCATTCTAGATTCAGTTTTACATCTTTAGTATCAAACATATATTTGAGTATAACTGTATAATTTCATATACAGAGTACAATTTACAATATACCCGAAAGATCTGTTTCTAACGCACCTTGCTTTGATATCGATCTCTTAGAAATTTGGTGATTTTGCTAAAATTTATTCTTCTATGGTTTCTGTTAAACACGGGACTATTTGTAGTGCTCTAGAGGGGCCTGTGTCACATCACACACACATATGTTTCTAGGGGTCGCACCTTGCTTTGTTATCGATCTCTTAGAAATTTGTTGATTTTTCTAAAATTTATTCTTCTACGGTTTCTGTTAAACACGGGACTATTTGTAGTGCTCCAAAGGCCTGTGTCACATCACACCCATTTGTTGTGCTTTTTAAATACTAATCAAGCTGAGTACATTTTATTTTTCTTTTGTTTTCTTTATATTTTTTCTTTGTATCTTATGCAAATGCTTGTCTCTATAGATTATGCTTCCAGAAGCTGTTGCAATAGTTATGGCACCAACAGACAGTTCAAGGTAACATCGTGTCTCAAAATGTCTGTCGTGATGTGGGAAAAGGGCAAATAGAGCATATCCAATTAAAAATTAAGTTTGTGAGACTAAATTTGATATATAACTACCAAGCATAACGCTGCCTTGACAGTTAAGAGTAATCCTATTTGTACTAGGAAGTTGATCTTTTATTCATAATAACTGCATGACTTGGCTTCACATCCTAGGATCTCTCATTGTTAAGTGATCAGTAATCTCATTGGGAGATGTTTATATAATTCAACTTTTACATAAGTCTTTTTTTTTTTCAATAGTTTGACCTAATCAGTTGGTCTTATAGATGAAACTCATTTAGGAAGTAGCCTCTCTATAAATAATTTAAAACCCTTAAGTTTTGGTCCCTATATGCCCCATTGGCATATATTGGTCCTTGTTGTTACTATGTTTCTTAAGTTTTACTTGCATAAAATTTAAGCTTTTGTCCCTCTATAGGGCCTATAGTTTTTTTCATTAAGGGCTTGATTCCTAAATGGATATCACCTACTTGTTTAATCTTTCCAATAAAATCTTTATTTGGAAATAAGGCCCAAAGTTTCAAAGATGCTATGTACCTGATGATTCTTCTTGGCAACTTTTTCCTATGTTCTTCCTTGTTTCCTTTCTTTTCCTCTTCACAAGACTTAAAATCATACTATATACACTACTCTCCTCGCTGGGGCCCTCTTTATACGTGGCCAAACCACCTTAATTGATTTTCTGTAGTATTTTCCTCCACTGGTGTTACACCAATCTCTTCATTTATACAATCAATTTGTATAATGACTTGTGTAATCACGCATCCCTTCTAACATTCTCATTTTTTCCACTCCTACATTTTTCTCTTGTCCTTTTGATGGCTATCACTCACTTTCATAGCCTTTGATTTGGTCGGTACTTTGTGATGATAAATAATTCTTAAAACCCTTTTCCACTTTAGCTGCTAAGAACAAAATATAAAAAGAGAAAAATGAAACAGTAATATGATGGCTTCCTTCTTGGCTGTGCTTCTCCTACGTCAGCTGTTTACTATTCTTGCCCCTACTATATGGAATTAGCTGGAATCTTTTCAGATTTACATATAAAAAGGGTACTGAATTTGGTGCCTGAAAGATTGTCTATTTTGAAATGACTCTTATCTATTTACATGTACAGAACCCATGGCATTTTTCGGTTGACAACCCCTGGTGGAATGTCGGTCATAAGGCAATGCCCGCAACGTGGCTTTCATTCACATAATCAGCCTCCAGATGGTGGCCCCATTTACGATACATGCACAGATGTTTACATGAACCCAGATTTAAAATTTGATGTCATTGATCTTCGATGACAAGGAGTTTGTTTTTCTTGATGTGTAAACTACAATACCCATCTAATTATTCATATTACAGTAAATTCACAAGATTTGTAGGTTTTACCATTGAATCAGCCATGGCCATCATAATGCATGTCATGTCTGCATGTGTCTGTAAAAAGATTGGAACTATTCACCAATGGAGGCCTGTACGGTCATTATTTTGTTCTGTATTGCATTTAGGATATTTGTGACTGCTACCTCTCATACTGTATTATATCAGCATCAATCAAATGTACCTACTAGCTCCAGTATATGGGTATAGATCCTCAGCTTTCAACTGCTGCTTGTGTTTGTGTGTAGTTGATTACACTTGCTTCTCTACCAATATCAGATATTGCATATTAAATCATCTTAACTGAAAATAAAATATACTGAATAAGTTTCAACACCACCCTAGTAATTAGAAGATTTTATCATTCATTGTGTAGATCAAAATTAATATACTAAATACATTTCCAAAAACATTTTAAAAATTTAATCATTTTATTACTATATTATTTTTGTCTAGTTTTAAAGTTACAATTCAATGATTAAATCGATAGATTTACAATTTTTAATAGTATAATAATTGATGAAATTTACAAAAAATCTGAAATATCTTTTTGTTTTAAAATTTCATCTAAAATTATTTTGAAATTAATTTAGAATCAATTTTGCTCCATTTTACTATTTTTTTTTTAAATTTGTATTTAAAATCCAAGAACTAAAATTTTATAACTTAACTGAACAAGATATATAGTTAAGAATTATATATTTTTCATGGAATTATGCTTCTTTGATATTTGTGAATTATGCTTCTCCGATATTTGTGAATTACACTTATGTGATATTTGTGAATTATGTTTTTTTGATAGTTATAATTTATTAAAAAAAAAATTAAGATGTTTTAGAAAAGAGAGGTGTCTCTTCATTAGAGCACAAGGTTGAGGTCGGTTAACTTTCGAGATGGTTATCGGATCATATTCTTGCAAGTTTCATGAATTGACTCTAAGGAAATGAGGGACTTCACGTGCAGAAGATAACGCTCAAGTCAGTAAGAACATAAACTAGTGTATACCGTGAGTATAATATAAAATATGAATTGAAAGTACTCCCTCTATGTTAGATATTCTCTGAGTTGTTTTCTTTTCCTTATATAAGATAGTGTTCTCCCGTATATTTGATATGAGTTATATTTTTAAATTAATTACAATTCCGTATATTCAGTCAATCACCTCCACTCTTCATGAAGAGTAAATAAGATGCTTTATATCATTTTCAGATATCAGTAACGGATATGCTTTCACCTATTATCGGGTTTGGCCCACGACATTAAATAAAGATGGACCGAAAATTTAATATTATTAACAATAAATCATAAATATTATCTTCAAACTAAATCATTAACGTTACATGTGTGCGGGTTATGAGATTATGCCAACTAAGGGTGCTTGATCTGTGATTCATGGCCACTGTCTCCATGTGAGACTGATACTGTTATACAAAAGGCCAATATGCAGATAGAAGGACGTTTTTCATTTTTTGACTGATGAAGAGGCAGTGGTGACAGTGGTGACATTTAACTTTGTCTTTGGGTCCAATCACATCCTACTCTCTACATCATTTATTAATCAAACCAAGATCAGTCACACTCAACTATAGATATCATAGTCTACACAAAATACACTGTTGTACAAATTATTCAATAAATTGCATTTGTTTGGATCAACAAATTGTACCTCATTTATGATTTTGGTTACATCTTTTCCTGCCCCAAACAATGGCTTCTGTTATGACCAATTCAGGGTTCATAGATGCTCTGTGGGCTCCTTCAAACAGTTCCTAAGTGGGTTCCATGCTGTGCCAAGCCCACTATTAAGCATCGCAAACCACATCCTCAAAACCTCACTTCTCCTTTCATTAAATACTGAAACAACATTCTTTCCAATTTTTACTCCTTTTGAAAAATTATTTATCTTCAAAAGTAAAATTATGCTATTAACTTGTATTAACATTTAATGAGAATTTTTATTTTGAAAATTGTACAAATAGTTATATCGTCCTCTCGACTTTGATTCTATCTGATACAATTCGGTTAATCGGCTAGTCTGCAATTCTTTTGATTTTTTAATTATGAAAAACTCAAACTATTCTCGAAAAACACGTCTTTATAGATGTGATCACCTGTGAAATTACTTTAAAGATTAAATAATCAAATAATACAATGACATAAATTAATGAAAATATTCAAGTCCAAGCGAAAATTCAACATTTTTCATGATCCACTGCGAAACCCATCATGCATATGTATAAATAGAGGTCCAAAAAAATAGTATAAGATAGGTAAAGTAACATTAATGACTTATTTGAATATACAAAATTGACTTGAACGTTGAAGTTGTTACTAGAAATGAGGACATTTCATTGTATATAAGTGGATGCAAACCTCAACTTCATGAGCTAATTTTATGGAGTTGAGTTAAACTTAAAGTCCACTTCGTAATAGAAGTATTTTACAAGTTCACCGCTTTTGTTTACTAAATCACATAGGTCGAAAGAACAAAAACACAAAACACTCTGAATCAATTACAATAGATAGAATTAGAAGGAGAAAAGTCAAATGGATTACACTAGAGATTGGTTGGTTCTTATCTTACCTGTTCTTTGAAAAAAAAAATATTTGAGTAAAATTATAACTTTGATTAGAGATGAATAATAAAGAACATTAGAAGGAAGGTGTGAATATTTCCATTTCAAAGCCTGAGAAGTATGAAGATGGTGGTGTGATACAAGTAATGTTGGGTAGTAAAGAAACATTGAGTCAGTATCATCAATTAATTTGACTAAGTTTTTATAGCAGATTGTTACATAATACGTAACCACTTCTTTAGAATATAGAGCATTAATATTTTAACAAGTCTTTTCATGTTTGCAAAATGGGGTGTAACTACATAAATGAATAACACTTCTTCTTCAGCTTGCATTTTCCGGTGAAAATGAAATAAAGAAAAAGAAAGAGAAAGAAAATGAAAAGTGTAATTGTTTAAAGAAAAAATATATGTTGACAACCGTGGAAGAGAAATAAAAAGTGAAGAGTAAAAATATGATTTTTTTTGTAAATAATGGATGATTTGATTGATGGGGGAAGAATATTTTGTAAAATATTTTAAAAAAATAATTGGATAAGTTTTAAAGATTATTTTATTTGACATTAATAATTTTATTTAATATTAATTTTTATTTATTTATTATTATTAGAGGCACCCATAATATTGCAGGTACAACGTACTTTCATTTCGTTGCCTTCATTTTTTAATAACGCGATTATAGAAAGATCGACCTTTCAATTTTCAAAGATATTAAAGTAACCGAACTTCTTTTTCTCCCTTTCAAAATTCTCAGTCTACAGAAACTCTGATTTGACTATGCTTCCCTTAATCGAGCTTCTATTATTTTTTTTTTGTCATGTAATGCTATACTTTTTATTTTATCTAATAATAAATATAACATAGCTTAGACTCAAATTAACTTTGAATCTTATAAATAAAAAATTTAAATTTTGTTTCGATAAATATAGTCCTACACAGCTTAAGCGTCAAGATTAAGAACGCACTTTAAATACACATTTCTTCATTAAGTACGTAGTTTAAATACTCATTTCTTCTTTAATCTACCGAGACGTTTTTTAAGGATAAAAGTGTGACGAAGTTCAAAAACTCTAAAATAGACACTATGTTTTTTAACATAGTCGGACGGTTGTTAAGATCGAGACTGACTCGTCCTATACTAACCATACAAATTTCACTCTTATTAATAAAATAAAAATTCAATCAACAAATATTGCTAAAAAAAAAAAGACAAATTGTGATACTTAATGTGGTTGGGTGAAGATTCTTTCTTCTTAATTAAAAAATTAAGAAAACGTATTTAGTATGTTATAATAAATTATGGGGAGATTTAACCCATAAGATTGCAGTATGGTCCATCCACGTGTAATGTGATTAATCAAATCAGTATTAAATATGGTATAAATGTTTCTTAAGAAATGATCCTCAGATACAAGAAGAAGAAGAACACCTAATTTAGAAATGTTCATTTGAGATTGGTTCATCATCATCTCAATGATTTTTTTTTTTAACTAAGAATAAATTGTGATTGTTTACACTTTATGTCATAGAAGAGACAATGTTGCTCCCACCAACCTTAAAATTATATACAAACATGACGGTGGAAAAGAATATGGGAATTGATCAATGGTTTGAGATAAGAACAACCAAAGTCTACATCTTATGGAACAAGTGTATGTTGCAGACCAAAAACTCCAAACATTATTCCTTCAATTCAGCAGAATTAGATCTTGGTTTCAGCCACATACCTTTAACCTTCACTCACTTTGCACCTTACAACCTTTTTTACAATTTCAAAATTGTCACACACAACATCTTCTCTTTTTTTAAGTCTTTTTCTCTGTCTTCCTCTTTTGTTTCTATTCACCAACAATGTTAGACAAAAAATCCCTTGTGCCTCCTCTTCACAGAAGAACATTGAATCTCCTTTGATCTTCCAATTTTCACACCATTGAAAACAAAATGGTCACACACACTCTTCCTTTTGTACACTGTATCTGGATGCCTTCTGTTTCCGTGTACTTCTGACTTGTGAATCAAAAGTAACCCCATGTTTTCAAATTCCAACCCTTAAATCTCTTTCCCTTGTTTTGCTTTTCACATTTGAACCTTGAAGTCCACCTTGGCTTTTGCTTTTCTTCTGTTTCACACTTTGGTGGCAACAAACAACAGTGTGATCATGTGTTCTGAAATAGTTCCCCCTCGTTTTTCTTTTTCCCATGATGTCTCTGAGCTACCAAAGAAACAAGATGTGTCACGCAAAGACACTATGCTTCTGGGGTCAAATCATGAGTTTGAGTTCAGCACTGGCAGAAGCCTTGAGTTTGAATCATCTTCTGCTGATGAACTTTTCTCCAATGGGGTGATTCTTCCCATTCAGATGCAGCAAAAGAGAAACACTACTCGGAAACACACCCTTTATGGGGAAGCTCCTTACATGAAACTTCCTCCACTCCCATGTTCCCCTATTGTTGACAGAATGAAGAAAGAGAGCATTAGAGAAGTTTTAGCTGTGAATGATAAGAAAACTCACTCTTTCTGGGGGTTCAGCAGAAGCAAAAGTCTTAGTTGTGACACAAAGAAAAGCTTCATGTCTTATTCACCTCCTTTGTCAAGGAGCAACTCAACTGGGTCAGTGGCAGTTCCAAAGAGAGTGAATTCAAGCAGGCAGCATTCAGCTGCTAAGCCACTAACATCTTCAAGTTTTTCAACCTTAAATTTGTATCCTGTGCAAAGGTCTCGTTCTGGTAAGGGTTATGGTAGGTTTTATGGCAATGGTGTTTGGATTAGTCCTGTTTTGAACCTACCAACTCCTTGCATTTCTAAAGCAAGTGCTAGTCTCTTTGGGTTGGGTTCTTTTTTACGTGTGGGGAGGGCCAAGAAAAGCACCAAGTGATTTTGTTCTTATTAGCTCATGTGGTTATGCTAATTACTATGCCAAGGTAATGATTTGGAGAGATAAAAAATGTATGATGAGCATGCAGTTAAAAGGTTACAAATGGGAATCTTGTTTTCTGTGATGATTCATTTCCTATAATAAATGGAGGCTTTTGATTACCACTTGTTTATTTATCAGAAATGCTATTTTGTTCAACTAACATTTTGTCTTTAATTGCAAAACACATGACACCATGCCAGTTTCATGGACAAGCAAATTCTTTATCAAACTTTTACTTTTGGAAACTTTTGCTGTCAGAGTCTTCATTAGCTACTAATTTTGTTGATCATCCTTTGAGTTGCATGTTGAGGATTCATGCATTTAATTTGTTTTCATTATTTATAACTCTATAAGTCGGTTTTATGAAATTGAGTTAAGTTTTGTATCAAAGTCATTTAAAGTTTATTTTTGCAAAAATTTATTAGACTTATTGTGTCACCCACTATTAGACCGTTTGGACCATTCATAACATATATTTTCACGTACGAGTTGATAGTCTCAGTATGATGGGTATTGCAGATCTCACATCGACTAGAGAGTAGGATATTTCGTTCTTTATAAATAAGTGTAAATCTCACCTTATAAATCGGTTTTATGAAATTAAATTAGACTTAAAGTTCATAAATATATATTGAATCCTACAAATTATTTATTATTCATAAACAGTAAAATTTCTATTAGACATGCTAGCAGATGCTCTCAAACACCTAAGACACACTCCATTGTTCTCAGAGTTTGAACTTTTTTCAATTAATATTGTTTCACAAAAGTGATCCAATGAGTTAGTTAAAATGCAATGTATTGATATATTAATGTAATCTTGTACAAGTCTAAATAAGTCTACATAAGTGAGAGAAGAATACTTAAATTTTGTAGACTATATAAAAATATTTATAAGATCCCAAATTTTTTAATGATAATTTATATTAACTAAGTCATCCTCTTTTCAATGGAACTTCGTTTTTTCTTCAAATGGGAAGAGAAAAATATTTCTTGATTTAGTGTAATGGAGAACTTAATCATGCATTATATTTTTAAATCTATCAAATTATCTTCTAATTGACCGAATTAATATTTGTTTATTAAGCTCGATCGAATCAAATGTTTTTAGTGATCTAATACTCTCATTAAATTAAACAACTTATATTGAGTTTATAATACACTCATTATAGATTATACTGATTTACACATAATATACAAAATCACTCTTATCTATACAAAATCACTCTTATCTCTCCTTGACAAAAAAATATACAAGTATTTTTTAAGAATAAGTCACTTGGAACTTTCTTAAACACATACTCTTATGTGATATAATAAAAAAATATTGTATGAAATTACAAGGAAACTTTCAAGAGAGAGAGAATGATATACTTTCAAGAGAGAGAATGATATGTAATCACTACAAGAAAATCATGAAATAGAAACCAATTTTTAGAGACCAAAATAATTAGTTGCAATAGTAACTAAATTAGAGACCATTTCAGAAACTAAAAAAAAATTGGTTTTCTAAATTAGTTTCTATTATTGTTAAATAGTTTTTAAATTGGTATCTGATTAGCAATCAAGGTTTTAACTACCAATTATTTAAAAATTATTTAACAATAATAGAAACTAATTTAGAAACCAAAATTTTGTTTAGTTTCTAAAATAGTCTCTAATTTAGTTACTATTGCAACTAATTATTTTGGTCTCTAAAAATTGGTGTCTTAATATGTGTCTTTATATCACTGCTTCAACAAAAATATGATTATCGTTTAGATAATACACGTACACCAACTTTGATTAGATTTCTCAAAACTCATTATTATTTATTAATATCAAAATCATAAATTACTTTATATAAGAATGTATTGATTAATAAAAAATTAAACTATGATATGTCTTTTATTAATTTATTAGGTCGTTTATACTTAACATAGGCAACCATAACATTTGCTATTACCAATTAATCAAATAAATAAGAAATTTTGCATTCAACATTTTTTTTATCAAAAAACTTAAATCTAAAAGCATTATCCAATTTGAACATGATTGTACCGTTCTGGATTTTGATTGATCATATACCGATTAGACCGACCTGGTGGATGGCCCAAGGCTAAAGTCACCATGATTTTTGGAATTATTATTACTACATAATTATGCCAGTGTAATAATATTAATTTAGATAAATATATTATGGAAATCAATCTTATTAATATGCAATTAACGTGATTTTAATGCACAATATCCCCTATTATATTAGATAAATGCTCTGATTATATACATGATAAATTTCTGTTTTCATAATCGTGTCATTGGATCATGAATAGTTTATTCTTGCAAACTATTAAAATTACATAAATGAAAAAAAAATGAAAAGAGAAGAAAGAAGAGTAGGATCAATTTGGAGGGCTTTGAATTTGTTATTATTATATACTTAAATAAACTTGCATGTTTTAAATTGATTTAGTTAGAAATAAATAAAAATGAAATGATATAAAAATCTTTCACTAACTAAGTTCAATGAAAAATAATTTTCTGACACAAATTTATTTGTAAATGTAGCGTTATGAATCGAGCTCAACTTTAAATAGGAGTTAACATTTATTATTAAATTAGATCAATAACAAAGTCAAATAAAAAGGAGATAGAATGGAGATTTTAATATATATATATATATATATAAATACACAAAAAAGAAAGATAAATTATAAATTAACTAAAAGTTTACACATTCTTAGTTATAATAAATATTTTATATTTAAGATCGTCAATGCTCTTGTATGAAAGATTAAACCTAAATCCTATATTCTGAAATGAATCCTAATTTCTCAATTCTAAACTCTAAATTTTAAACCCTATTAATGTTTTTATTAGAATTATATGTAGTTAGTGTGTGTTTTTTTTGGGACCAAAGAATGTGTTGTGTCCATGTGGTGGTCTTCTCCACCAAATGAAGTTTATGAAAAAATATAAAATTCCAGAAAGACATTGAAAGGACATCACTACAATTAATTGGATGGTATTGTGTCTTTTATATTTACATGCATTAATGGTGGTGATTGTGACCTATGCTATGATCTTGGCTTGAAATTGGGTTAGATTTTCTCCACCAATTATAACCCTAAAATCTTGGCTCGAATATATTGCTCAGTTCCCTTCAATAGGTTCAAGAATACTAAAAAGAAGATTCATAGACTTTTCTTTATGATAGTTAAAATATTGAAATACATACATTGGAAATTTTTAACTTTAAGACATCTTAATATTTAAATTGATAAAATAATTTCTTATAGATATGTTTAGTGGCTTGAATATAAACAAAAAAAAAGTAAATTAATTATATCAGTTATCTGAACATCTAACCAAAGGAAGAAAAATATTGGCATGATGTGAAAATTTCAAAAGATATGAGAATAAGAAACATAATAACATACTGATAAATAAGAGTTAGAACAGTGATGAGACATTGATAAATCTAATTACATTATCATTTTTCTCTTACTCCATTATCACTACTAGAAAGCACACCTTATGTCTGCAATTGGTTGTGGTTTCTACATCCTTATTCCACCCTCAATGTCTAAGCCTCTCTACTTGTTGATCACAGTACCAATCTGTGTAATGGATGTGTTTCCCATGCAAATGACAGCAGATAATTCCAAAAACTATCACATTCCTAATATATACATGCAACTTCAATTTGTATAAGGTGCTAGAATCCTTGACTATTACTCTACTATTTTCTCACATGCACACAAGGCTACAATTTCTTATGTGAAAAACTTTTGGTTCAGATATTGGTTGAGTTATTCTCCAGTAACAGATGCACTCAGGTTAGAAATAGGCAGAGTCGAGAATAGAAGAAAAAGTAAATAAATATGTTTTCTTACTGTTCTTTCTCAACAAACCGAGGTTTTCTATGGCAATTCCATCAGATTTACATCACTCGGTTAGTTCTTGAATAACAACAATTACAGCTGGTACACAGAATGAATTTCACACTATACACACCCTCTAAACAGCATTTACAAATTTTACTCAGTTATCAGAATCTTATTGTTCTAGACTGTCTCAAACTCAGAACATTCAAAACTAGTTTAAAAACAAATGTGTTTTTAGCTTAGTATGTAATTTGTCATTCTCTCTTTAGTATCTTCTGATGTATACTAAAATCTCTAGAACCTCTCTATATCTGACCTTGTTATTGGCCTTATTCAACATCGAATGCTCTTAAATACAAAAATCAGTAGATGACCGTTTTTAACCACAATCAAACTCGGCCCATCACCACACTTATGGTTCTAGCCCAATAATTACTAGATCGTCCCTCCCTTGTTTTTCCTGTTCCATTCTTATAGAATTTCTTGTTCTTTTTCTGTAATCTGTGTATGCCCCAAACGGAAAGACTACCTTAGTTCATCTCAATATTGACCAAGAATCCATAGCTTTCCTAATTGGAAAATCCAGCCAATGAAAATTTTTCTTTCCTTTTTAGTTCTTGTTTATCTTCTATGCATTTAGCTTTAATATAGTTAATAACTAATATTTCTGGCTAAAATTCAATGCTAGAGAGTAGGTAAGATATCAGTAACAATAATGGAGAAGTTTCATGCATTCACTATTCATCTATCAGTTGACATTTATTGCAAGTCAACCAAATAAGCCATATATTTTCGATCCATTTTTTAGAAATATAGATGAAAAGGAATAATTATTCACCAAACTATTTAACATCAGTTAGAATAAATGTAGAGGATTTCATTAATGTTTAAAGTTCCTGGTACAACCCACGCAAATTTAAATACGCCAACTTTGCTCTTTTATGTCATAACTAGTAAACCTTGAACCACAATTCCATAAACAACTTTTGAGTACCATATTAACAGAGGACAAGATTACAAGAAAAAAAAGAATTGAGCAATTAAAACTGCTGCATACCAGAGATTTTTAATCAGAAGCAGTGACAATATTAACATATAGAATGTACAAACTGCAACATCTCGGATACCCAGATGCAGAATTCCATAATCTTCACCATCATTGAATCAAGTATTCGACTAACGTGGTTGATTTGGCAATTACCATTATTTATATCACAAGGTGAAAAGGTTAGAAGTCAGGATGCACCTCATTCGGGAACCTCAGGCACTTCGTAAGATTCTGCAGTAACCTCGGAGAGCCACAAACCAGGAAAAAGTGACTGCAAAAACGAAACGAAACAAAACCAAGCCACAAATTAAAGAAAATCACGAGAAAGAAAGCATGAACATATTTGACAATCGATGGGGTAGTGTTATTATTACGTCCAAATTCTTCTGGACAATTCTGGGCCTCTTCTTGGGCCTCCTGGGAGGCCTGTTTCCGAGCAAGGCCAAGAAATCGTGTTCCACCTCCTCCTTCGAGAGTGAAACGGAAAACTTAGTTTTTTCTTCAATCTTCATCATCTTCTTCTTCTTCTTCATCTCTTGGGTGAGGGAATTGAGTTGGCTGGTGTGATGCGGTGCCTTGCAGGCGGCTCTTCGGGTTCGCAAATTCCAGGATTTGGAATTGGGTTCTTGGAAGATGGAAACTTTGAGGTTGTCGGCGGCGACTCTGAGATCGAGTAAGAGCTTCCTGCGAACGTCGGCGATATCGTTAGGATCGTTGGCGACTTTGACGCACCTGAGGAATCTCTGGTTGCCCCATTTGAGACAGGGCATCGGGAAGTTGTGGAGTGGTTTGGATCTTTCCGGGCCCATAGCCATGATCGTGTTTCTCGTGCTCGATGATTAACTTCTCCTCTACCTCGTACTCTGTTTCATGAGTAGTTGCTGTCTCAGAAAAATGGAGGCAGAGAAGGGAAATTAATATGAAACAAAAACCAAAACAAAACAATGGTGGTGGCGTTCCGTTCGAGTTGGAGTTGCCAAACTACAACTTTTCTATTCCTAACGTTCTTCTTTTTATAATTTCCAACCATTATTACTAATGGAGACGTTCCAATGTTGAAAAAACTTGTATATATCTATAGTTACTGATACATCAAAAATACTAATTCATTGATCATTGCTTTAGTTTTTTTTTAACATTGTTTTTGGGTAACTACCTTTTTATTATATTAATATTCATTTTATTGTTTTACAAAAGTATAAAAACTCAAGTCCCATGAGATTATATTGATAAAAGATACTCTTTTTTTTCATTTATGTGAGAAGTGGAATCATGGAACACTTGAGTTCTCATAAGCTTTTGTTAATATTTTTGTAAAGAACCTGTTTAGAAGTCGGCGCCTTCCGTGCAATTTTAAAATTTGTTTTTTTTTTTATATATTTTTTAATAATTCAAGCACATAAATTACATTAAAAAAATATTGTTGATCGATAAAAATAAATACCATATATATATAATGTGACAAAATTACTTCAATAAAAGAAATTGTTGAACTCTAGTACTTCCAGTTATGGGACTGCGCAAACAAAAATTGAATTGAATTAATTATTAAACTGAATCGAAGTATCACAAATTATTGTGGTGATCTGTAATGGAAGTGATGAACACGGGCACTTGGTGAAATGTTTTCTTTAATAAATGAGGTTTTGTTATTAAAGAAATCACAGCTGCTAATGTTCATTTACTTTTCATCTCCATTGATCTTGTAAGCTTATTAGTAATTGTTTGTAGAAACTGCACACAGAAAACATTCAGCTGAATACATATTAGAGTTGAAAAATATTTTGGAAAGATTTAAAACTTTAAGCTGATATCTTGTTCCCTTCTCTCATACAATCCTCTTTTTGATGCTCTAGTCCAAACCAGAAGATATCAACTAAAATCAGGACATCACCATCAAATTTATTTTCAATGATTATCAATAAATTTTTATTTTTATTATTATTAGTTTAAAAACAAAAAGTTCAATCAAACCCTCCCAAAATTGATAGGATTTTCAAAAATTGGGGATAAAATAAGTAAAATTAATTTGTTGAACTAAATTTTTCAAAAATAGTACAAGTTTAAGCCTAAAAAAATACAAGGGGAAGTTGACTTCACAATATATATATATATTGGGCTATCTGGTTTCATGACTGATTAATTACATCATGCACTGATTCACAATTAAGCACTAAAAGTTGAGCTGCTCCTATTTTTAAAAATAAAGTTTTTTTTTTTACTTATTTATGATTATTTTAGTAAATATCTAAATAAAATATTCCTTAACGTCTTTGTGAATTTTTTATTTAGAAAACATCTCTATGTAAAACGATGAAGTCTATATAAAAACTATTTTTTAATAACTCGTTATATAAAAAAATCACATGATTTCACCATTACGTTAAACAGCTGTATTTTCTGAAACTTATTGTTTATCAGGTATAGCTCATAACAAGAAGTTTAAATTCAAATTTGTAATTAAACAAAAATAATAAGAAAGTATTAGACAAGTGAAGGTGGTCATTAGCACATAACTCTTGGGAACCCTATTCAACTTGACCAGTGGCGCCTACTCCTACCTTTTTTTTAAAAAAATTCTAGCACTTTCTAAGTTGTTATATTACCACAAAATGGGACCCGATGATATAGCAGAAAATAGAACAGAACAAAAAGGTAAGAATATTACTCTCGTGAGAATATCATTTGAGCTTGTATACGATGAACTCACATCAGTCAGAAGCCACCTCTAGCCAGTAGCTGGGAATTTGAAGATAAATTACTCAGCGTGATCGCAGTGAAGTCAAGGTGCAGTTAAATTAAGTCTATAAGAATAAAGAAATGAATATGGGCTGCAAGAATACCTCTTGCAGAAATAAAAAGTTAGGAAGAAACTTGATCTGTACATAATTGCTATAGAACTAATTAGGAGCTTCTGTTTATAAGGTCACTAAATTCGTCATGCGTTTGCATTATATATTCGACGAAAAAATAATAGGCTCCTAACCGTGAAAAAATTTGGATTTCTATTTTGCTATAAAGTATTTACAAACTATCTACCTCCCATGAAAAGAAGCACGCTAAGAGCAGCTGGAGTTTGACGTCTCACACTTGATAACCCGGGTATTGTAAGAGCCACAGAATCCACATTTGTGGTACAACCAGTGGAAGCGTGAAGAGCCCTTCCGACCACAGTCATGGCAGAGTACATCCTGCATTTTGTCATTACATAACAGGCTTAACAGACAATCATCTTACAAATTCTTTTCTCGTCAACAATGCCAAAATGGTTTTTTTCTTCATAAAATCCACATTAGTTTCAAAAAGGAACTAGAAAAAAGTACCTGACAGCGTTCCCTGTACTCTTCAGGAAGCTCCTCAGCAGCCAATAGGGCATCAAGCATACCAAAGTAAACCTAGGTAGGAAGAGAAAAACTAAGTATATCGAGTACCTCTTTAAGAACTTCAAGTGATTTGACATGAATTTTCGAATTATATATCCCTCATCTTTTCAATGATTTTTTTTATCAAAAGGAGGCTTACACTCTTTAGTTATCTTAAATTCCTAATTTATTAGCAGCAACAAAATATGCATAAATTAGTTAAAGATCAGTAAACATATACCATTCAAGTTTTAATTTTTTTAAACGTTTACATTTAACTGAAATATATGAAAAACTTTAGGCAAATTGTTTACTTCTATTTTGTCTCAACTTGAGAACTCACAAGTACATGTTCGAAATATACTAGAGCATTATCAAACTAATGGTCCTGTTTGGTTTTCCTTTCCATACTTTTGTGCATCTATAAAAAATTTATATGGCGAATAATAAAGGTGGAGAATAAGGCTTAGTTGAGTGTAAAAGAAAGATTTAATGGAAGAAAATCATCTTACCGCCATATCTCCCAATGACTTGCTGCAGATTGGACATGTGTAGTGACTACACGTGTATGCCTAACATAATATACCAAAATATAAGATTAAACCCACAACCCTTGAGAATAAGTTACCACCCCCTGGTTTGGGGATAGAATCGAAACCTAAAACCGAAAACAGCTGTGAAATAGACCTGGAAGCAAGCAGAGTGCATATAGTGGCCGCAAGGTAGAGCTCTGACCGTAGCACTTGAAGTGAACAAGTCATCGCAACAAATCGGGCAGTTCATTTCTAAACCTTTCTCGAGACATTTATGAGATGCTGATTTAATCCCCAGGCAACAATTGCATTTCATGCAATGAAAATAATCGATCCCAAGCCCTTGTCCAACACGGCATAAATTGCAAAATGGGCAATGATATACGTTCCTGAAAATAAAAAAAAGGTGTAAAGAAAAATAAAATTAACAAAATAATTTGAAAGACTAAATTATAATTGTTAAATATACGATGGTGTAAATAGGAAAATGTCGTATAGCTTTAGTTTAGGATTACGTTTATTTCTGGATCATTACTTTGCTATTACTTATAAATAAAGAATCATGTTTGTGATCATAACACAGAATCCCTGGAAACCTTCTACATGGTTTTAGATGATCAGGGTGTGATTCCCTCAACAACTTTTTCATCTTTTCCTGGAAATATGCGTAAACATTACTGCTCCTCTCTCTGCCAGTGTTTGGCAGCTTCCCAATCATCTTTCGCCAACGCCAAAACCTGACCACCGTAGCCCAACTCCAGCAAACCCCACAATAGACCTTGCTCAAGCCCTCGCCCCCCTCCATTAGATATATTTCTTGATAAAAATTTCATAAAGGCAGACTAAATTTTTACTTTAGTTGTTTTCAGCAGTAAAGATATGTACATCTCAAGCATCAATAGTTTGAATTGATGAATTTCAATAGAATGAGATATTATTCCAACTTTTTAAAATAAGAAGTTGATTTTGCCCCAAGATAATATTGGACCATGCATTTGGTTCTACCTAATAGTCAATAACTGTCTTATTTTTTCTGAGACTTTTTTTAAGTTGAATTAGTTTACAGAATAATTGACTCCAAATCAGTGGATGCTCAAAGTACTTGACAAATGGCATTTATTCCCATTAACCCCCCCTCCCCGGGAAAAGGAAGGTAATATCATTTTTAATACCATAAATTTTGGATTCCAACGAACAAAAGAATACCTTTCATCATCAAAAAATTTGCATATACTGCAATAGTACTTCGCCATTGAAAATCCATTACATGAAGGTGTCATGCACGTAGGCCCTATTGGCTGTATATTCAGGCAGCGCATACACATCATTTCCAGTGTTGCTTTTCTGTAATGATCAAGCAGATGATTAGAATTAAATACTATTATAAAGTATAAAACACAAGAAATCCCATGAGAAATTTACCTATCCATTGAGTGATCACTGACATTGTCATGACAAAATCTGCAAGTAAATAACTTTCCACAACATTCAGCCCGAAGCTTGCAATTTCTTTTATAGTGATCACACCCAAATACATGTTTCTCTGGGTCTCGAAATGATGGTGAGAGTCCTACTATTTCTACACTGTTAGATGATCCTTCCGACAGAGCTTTAGGTGATTTCTGCTGGGCAGCTATCCAGCGACTAGTGAAAGACAAAAATCAATCAACAGTTGGAGCTTGATGTCAATAAAGGCTAAAGTGCTATCAGACAAATATAAAGAAAATTTTGGTCATATAAAATAACAATGAAGGTATGATCATTGAACCAACCTTGTTAATAAATTCTGCACAAGATATGCCTTTCTCCTTGGATCAAGTGTTGAGTCTCGATATACCTTCCGGATCTCTGACTCAAGTTCATTCTGATTCATCCGGAATATGTCTTTCCAACCTGGCTTGAACATTGGATCATTGTGGCCCAAGCTTTCTCCATATTCAGCACCTAGGAAAAAACAGTAAGTCAATAGCACATTATAATATTAAATATCACAATTTCCACAAAAGATGAAAGAAACAAAAATCACATTAAATACCTCTCCGAAAAGTGCTATGATCTGATGCTTCAGCCTGTGGTATAGACACTGGACTCTCTTTCCAGCATTCACTAAGCCATTCATTGAACATAGTGTTCTTTGTTGCTTGCTTCCAAGTATCCATCATTCTGTTCTGTTCATCCTGAGTAAGAGCAGATGTTACCCATGGTAACATTGATTGGAGAACTTCAGCACCTGTTGTTCCAATTATCCGACCCACTATTTTGTCTTGTTCTTCCACAGTAAAATGTCTCCCAAACAATGGCCACAATTCACATTCTTCTCTGAAGAGATGCTGATCCAGGGTCACTCTTATGGATTTGCACATCCCCTGAAGCTTAGTAGCAAGTTCATTATATTTTTTGATGACATCATTAGTATTTCCATCAGAGGTTCCAAAATTACTTTCACTTAAACTCTCAGCCATGTGGATCATCTGCAAGGATTCATGAAGGACGGAAAACTCTGAAAGAACACAGGAAATATCTTCAAACAATTTTTCTTCCTGCTTATGGTCTAGCATGTATGAATGACTCACATTATGAAGTGCCTCTTTGGATTCCAGAGCTGGGAATACTATATCATCTTCAGCATTACTATGAGCTCTATATAAACCCCACAAGAGTCGAAATCTTCCATTAAATTGACAAAGAATTGTCTCATCACCATCACTCAGCTTTCCCGATTCAACATCAAGGTACTCCAAGTCTTTGCGTATGGCTTTATGGAATTTAAAGATTGTATCAATTGGTCTTTGTGTACATCCCACATTGCATGAGCTTCTCTCTGTTTCCATTACTAACAGACTGGAATTAATAGAAGGAGCAGAAGAGCTGAAAGACAAGGAGCGCAAGGACTTTGGCGGTGAAGAGAGAGAACTCAACCCTAAATTGTTACTACTCACTCCCAAACCTGGCACACAACAAGACCGAGTACTACAACATTGTTTCTGAATGCTTTCAGTCTCTGAAGTTTCTGTCACATCTTCTTTTTTGTTCAACTCCATTATGTTTCGTTTGACTGCTTTTTTGTTCTCTCCTGATTCAGCTAATACTGAGCAATGTCTATTAGATAATGCAGATGCACAAGCACAGGATAATGGACCAATATTTTCTTCAATATCAGAAAGTCTTTGAGCAGGACAGAAACCTGATGCACCTGAAGACAAACACTGACCTTCATTACGAGCCTTGCAACCCCATCCACAGAAGAGTGTAACTAGAGCAGAATCTGTTGCTGGAGCTGAAACAGATTATGAAATTGTCAAATATAGACTACACAAATAACATTATCAGAGATATAACTATTTTAAGAAGGCAAGGAAGTTTGAAGAGACATAGGACCTGCCAACTGCATATTTCTCCGAAACATCTTAGCTTCATCTTCAGTTAAAGATCCTACCAACCATGGCAGGACACGCTCAATCAATTTCAGAGGCATCATACATAAGCTTTGATACAAAAGTTCACATTGCCTTCTAAAGCTAAAGTGCTTTCTTGCCAGAGGAAGTACCTATAGATGAGAGGGATGAAGAACACTTTAATAGATTAACAGAGAGCTTAATTGAAAATTCCTTATAGAGAACTTTGCATTGATCAACTTCTGCATATTTGGCATGGAAATCCCAGCAACATATTAATTACTCTCATTGCAATTAACAATGCATTTGCGTTTCACATTCTTATCTCACAGCAGTAACTCAGATTATCACATGACCAATGATGGCTCACCTGAACTTCTTCATTATGGAAATGCCTCTGTATGGTTTCCATTATATGATCAGCATGCGTGCATAACTTGGAGTAAAATTCAACATCTGAATTAGATGTTGCTCCTTCACTTTGAATACTTTCAATTAAACTTCGGAAGTCATTAAATTGGCTTTCTTCTTCAGCATGCTCCTGAAAGAAAGAAAATTCTCCATCTACTGCCCGAAAAATAACCTTGTCCTCAGCAATACTACATTTATAAAAAAATGTAAATAGTCAATATTTCAGATGATAGAGTTTGTCTTAAGATAAATTATCAAATTGTTTAACATAAAAAAGGTATGGTAATTCCAAAAGGCAAATATTGATCAAAATAAATCAATCTGATACCTGTGAAATATGCAAACATCGGCTATAAATTGAAATCTTTCATTAAAAGCAGACAGATTAGCAAAATCTCCAGAGTGTTGTATCTTTCTGGCCTCCACTGCTATCTCACTTAAATCTTTTTTTATTGCATTATGCCAGAGCAATATTTCATCTATAGGATGCTCTCCAGTGGTATCAGAAACATCTATCATAGATCCAGAATATTTCCTTTTTCCGCATGTTGTGGACTCACAAGCACAGTTTACTTTCTCAACCTGATGAGGTAATGACCTAGAACTACATAGAACTTGAGAATGATCTACACAACTTTCAAATGTGTTAACGCTACCTCTCCCTTCCATCCACGTGAAAACAACCTTCAATATGCAAGAATATGATCAGATATAATACAGTTACATATCAAATGAACATAAATAATAGAACTGGACCAGAATATGAGGGACGAGTACTGTTTATTGCGATAGTGTCAATGTGGAACAGAACAGAGATGAAGAACACAATTATTTGTGAAATAAAGATTTCACAGAACTGGCCTCTTCTCTCTTTTTCTCAGAAACAATTGATGCCCCTCAATTCCTCTCCCTAACCGCCTTATAGCTTCTCTCTGTACTGTAACCAACCAAAGAGTTACAACAAATATTCCATTATTCCTATAAATGATAGCTTCTGTTATTTTGATAAATATTGGTTTAAACCTCTATTTCCCTAAACTCTCTCTATTATTCTTCGTTATGCAGAATCTCCTTACTGACTGTCAGTAACAATGAATGGCATCATCATCATCAATGCACAAAAAAAATTACCAAATAAAAGGAAGTAACAATGCTCTGTTAGCATTTGAAAACCACACCTTCTGAAGAAGCTTCTCCTGTGGCACTATCTTGATTAAACAATTTCGCAAATCCTGAGATTCATCAGGTGATATAGATTTTGAAAGCCATGGTAGAAAATCGACCATCATATTCACAGGAATACTGCAAAGGAACTGCCAAACTAAGGATGCCTGTTCCTCCTGAGAAAACTTTTCAATAAGCAGAGGAAATACCTGATATCACACAACAAACAAACAAAAGTCAGACACATTGCAAATAAGATTATGGCAACTTCAACTACATGGCCATGACAAAATGTTACTCCAAGAATCTCCTTTTGGAAACCAGCTAATAAACAGATTTCTGTATTGTGAAAACTTCCTTGAAGGGAACTAGCAGTGGAACTTGATCATATGTTATCTAGCCAGTATATCAACCCCATTAATTAAACAGAACCAAATAACACATAAAATAAAAGCTTCCACTTATTAATCGATCACAAAAGTAAATAATTTCCTCCATGGCATGGAATTTCTACAATACAGTTGGAACTATGTGAAACTTTTTTTAAATGCTTTCATTAGTTCAATTTTAGTAGCAATTTGTACACAAAGTACTCCTTTGCTGATATGTTAGCATTTTAAAAATTTATAGATAAATTAATAAGGTTTCTTATTCAGTACCCATTAAACAATTAAGTTAACAATAATAACATTTCAATAAACAATGGGATTGATTAACGCAATATTTGAAATACTCAATTTCCAAAGAAACTTCCAAAGGTGACAAGACAAGTGTAACAATAACAATATATTTACAGGAATCATAATTAATTAAGTGATATGGATCTAACATACAATATTTTCTAAAGGGATCACAGAGGGATTTGAATGCGCATTGTTGAGTGGGAATGATTCGTTCTTCTTTAAATTTTTAGTGACTTAGAGGGATGTCTTTTCCTACCCGTTGTACTTACCTTTCCTCTTTCTAATAATATCTGGATTTCCTCCCCCTCACCTCATCCTGAAAAAAATTAGGTAGCTCTTTCTTCCTTCTTTAGCCATAAAATTAGTGTCCAAAGTCTAAATAACCTTAAAAAACAAAAGTATATTTTTCTTTTCACATTTTGGTTATTTCTTAAACATAATTATACTCGCATTTCTAAAGACCACTTTTCACATATACAAGATTGACTTGTCTTCTAGGCATCTTTATAATGGTCAGCTAAATGTCTCGTACCCTGTTAGAATGAGATAATCAGGACAAATTGGTGGGCTGCATTTTGGTTTGATCTTTCTAAATTGAAGTTTTATATTATTTTTCCCACAACCTTTCTTCTCTCTTTCCACTAAAACTGAAATTAAAAGAATATTCACCAAGATTTACCAAACAATTCAATTCAATATCCTCATCATTAAGTAGGAAGGGTCCAAGATACCTAACCAGTGCAACTCAAGGTAATGATCCAAATTTTAACCTCCAGCACATAACTCCAGTCTTATTGAACCTGCTCACCATTACCCCGTCTCACTCCTATCTTACCAGGAAAAACTCCAGTTCCAAAGCCTTTCTATGTAAACGAAATTTATAATTTTCTTTCTCTTGACTCATCACCCTGGAAAGTATCATCCAAAACATGTATGTATGAGGCACTGGTTCTTAGAATGCAAGAAAAATTTCTATACTCTTTCATTCTTGTTCATAATAAAGTTTCTTTTTGATAAACTAAACAAAAAATCTTACATTTCAGTAATTAGGTTTACTCATAATTCAATAATGTTTTGAACAACATTTTATGACGTCTAACTATCCATTCATTAAATCCTGAACAACTGATGCAATCTTTCGGTCCTGAAAATTTAATTGGCAAAATTCCTTCTTTGGTTTTTGACTGAGGGGGAAAAGGCCAAAAATAATTGTTTCAAAAGTTCATAGAGAAAGTATGCATCACATAGAAAGACATTAAATATCACTTTGCATGCTTTAATGATAATTTATAACTAAGATAAAATGATAATTTCAAATATATAAAAGCCTAATCGACTTAATTCAGTATTCCATGGCATACAATTGACTACTCTAGTTGAATCACTAGAGAAAGCCACATGGTCGTGGTAAAAGTACTCAACAAGAATACTTAGCCCATCAAGTGCTTAAATAATTCGTAAACATCACAAATATAACTTTCCTAGTCATATAGTTGCACTGCATTAGCCACTTTCGCACTACCAATAGTAAATATTAGCAATTCTGTTTTACAGAAGGAGCATTCTTTGGTCTCGAAACTATTAGTAATTATCTTCTCTTCGTCTTTGTAAATTCCTGTTTTAGCTATAATAATAATAATAGTAGTAGTAATAGTAATTATATCTCGTGGAGAGGAAATACTATTACTTTATAGTTATCTGATTGTATTAGATCGAGTGGATAGAAGGTAAGAGATGCTAAATAAACTTATACCTGCTCCTCCTCCTTTGCCATGTGTTGACTAACTGACGTCTGCAAAGCTCCCGTGCAGGATGCTAACTCTCTTGGAAAAGTTTCATCATTATTGATAGAAGAATTTAAAAGATCAAATAGATGATCAAAAAGGTTGTTTTCACCCTTGTGCTCGAGAGAATATGTCTGTGCCACATTCTTCACACGTATATCTAAAGCTGGAAATATCACCTACATACCAGAATATATTTCTCTCAGAATGTTTGAAGCATAGCAGAAGATAAGGAGTGATAAAGCCAAATTAATAAGATAATGCTTTCGAGAGAGTGGGAAAGATGCACATCCCAAGCATAACTCAAACATCGTAAAAGAAAAGGCAGTCATCAAATTTATCAAGAAACCAGTAGGGAGCTCTGATGTTTTAAAATTTGAAACAAAATTTTCCCATCTAAATATGCATTACTAATTTATCATAAGAAATGTATTGACGAACTGACAGAAAATATTACTTCATATCTACTAGGAGAAAATGAAACAAGTTTATGAACCAGATGCTGTTAGCTAACCTCATTAACTTACTAGCTTATAAAAGCTTAATTTAGTGATGAATTAGCATCAGCATTCAATCAGATTTTTTTCTTTTTCTGCTACATAGCATTCTATTAGTTTTGTTGTGGATATTTACTGACAGACAAGTGAAAAACCTTGCAATAGTACAAACAAGTATGTTTTTACTTAGTCTCCCATGCACGTTACACAGTATAACCACGACATTGCACAAACATGTGGTTTAAAAACAGATGATAACCAAAAAGATCAGAAAACACCACAGTCATTGAGGATATATATTCACTGCTTAAATTCTGAAATATTTTCTTCCGCACCTGGACAATAACAGAATACTAGAGATAACGAAGAAACATGTATAGCCAGTAAATCAAATTATACTGTACATAATAAAAAATCGAAAGGAGAGAAACAAATTCTCGGCGTCGATTTCAAAAATCGCTACGGTTAGACTATGTTCAAGCCAGTAACCAAGTATTAAAGTTTGACCTAAATTAACCGAGAGGAAATCACCAAAGGAATAGACAAACAAGAGCGGCATTTCGTTCGTCGTTGAAAATGCAACAAACTATTAAAATCTTCACTCACGAGGCCATTTCACTCGCCACGGGAAATTAGGTTACACAATCTAACAAAGAACGAACTCCGAAAACATAAAGATGAACAAAAGATTAGGACCTCGTCTTCAGCATTGGAGTGGTGCCTGTACATGGAGCTGAGGAAACGGTAGCGCTCGGAGAGCGGCTGAATGTCGGAGCGGTTTCCTGTGGCGAATGCCAAGGCCAGCCGGTGCAGCTCATCAAGCTCATTCCGAATTGCTTTGTGAAAAAACAAGAAAATCAAAATCGGCGACTCCGGCTTCGAGCACTTCAAGTCGTCCTTGAGAGGCGAGGCGGAGTCCACCTTGTTGACGGAATTCGAGAGCACCGCCACTCCTCCTCCGTCCAACGGCGTCGCCATGCGGTTTCTCTAGCCCAACTTTCTCGGACTTTCTTTCTTTGTTTTTCCTTTTTTCTTATTTTTCAGAAAAGTTAAAATTGCGTCTTAGTGGTTCAGCACTTTATCAGCTAATTGTTTGTTTGCACAAAATCAGTGAGTGCTGTGCGTTGGTTATCCGGTGGCATGGACGGTTCTAGAAAAGTAAAAATGGTTCAAGAAAAAAGAGAGAGAATTTCTGTGTCTCAGTCTATTTTGTCGATACGTTGTTGTGAAGCGAAGAAGGAGGAGGAGATTGGTTTCGCTACTACGCCGATAAGCGCCACTGCCAGAGAGGACCAATTTCATTTCTTGGGTCCATGCCACGTGGCTACATCTGCCACGTTGGATGCCAATGTCACTTTCTCATAACTCCCAATACTTTCATCTCTTTATTTTTTTCACCTCTTTGATAACGGCCTTTTCTTTTTCCCTTAAAGCTAATACAAAAAAGATAAAATCATTTTAATTTGTTCTACACAATTTATTTTTTATACTTTAAGTTTATAAATGCTCATCAAACTTTAAAAAAAAAAACTTTGCACAAAGATTATCTATTCAAATATTAATTTATTTTTAGTGTCTATATAACTTTATGAACGTGTTACATCACTGGGTCTTTCATTGATACTGTGTTCATCTATTTTACGTTTCTTCCGTTAGTTTGGTAAAATTAAATAAGTTTATTTATTGCTCATATTTCATCCTATTATTACCCAGATATATCATTAAATTTTACTATTAAATGTTATTATTGATATATTATGGAAATAAGTAATTGGTATGCTTATTAATAATAAATATATTTTTAACAAAAAACTTTTAAAAAATAACTGAATTGATTAGCGTTTTGAGAATCTCTATTAATTTGTTTAAGTAGTGGTGTAATAATGAATTCTGCTGTCAAGTTAAGTTACCTGTTGGATAGTGCTTATAGTAATCTGACTTTTCGCATATGTACAAAACTAGCTTTTCTCCTCCCCTCATTATTAAAGGCCAAAACATGATAAGAAATAGTATAATATCACTTTTAAAAAAAAGTAACTATACTTTTAAAATATATATATAAAAAAAATATTCACATTTATCAACATGAAAATATGCATGATAGAATGAGGTTCGAACGCGTCTCTTGAATAAAATGTTTATGTCGAACACATGTATCGGATCACAACATTTTTACGATACGTATTGGTAAAATTTTCAATTCAAAAAATATTTGTTGGATTTATAATAATTTTAGCACGATTTTAATACAATTTAAAAAAAATACATTAATTTTTTGAAAACTCAAACTTATTTTTATTATGATTATAAAAATAAGGAACAGATTTTTTTTAAATCTGCCATGAAAAATATCTTTCTGCTAAACAAACACATACTTGAACGCATAAATTTTTATTGTCAATTTATATAATTTATAATTATAATATATATATATATATGTATCATTGTATTCTATATTTTAGATATTATATATATCTTTATTTATGTCGTATCAGTGTCTAAGCAACTAAAATTTTGGAAGTAAATAAAAAGGCATGAATAATCTGAGCTATTTCAAAAATAACATTAGTGTGTGGAAATAACATTAAAGTCGCATGTTACAATCAATTCAAATGGATCTTTAGTTGGTAGGTTCTAGGAAACCTATTTTTGAAATTTTGTATAAGGTTGAGACACTCATAAAGTGTCTCATTTTATTTTATTTATTTTTTGCTGATAAAAAAACAATCAATCCAAATACTTTAGGTGTTATTTATGAAGAAAAAAAAAACTTTGGCAGGATAAAAAAATGGACCATACAAGTGGCGAATTCAGAGAACAAACGTGATTTTTAGTAATTTTACAATTTGTTCATTGGTCATGGTTGTTCAAAGTGTTTGAAAGCTGGTTTTTGATAAGATGAATCATTATTTGAGAAAAATGTGAGGAACATATCTCACAACTATTTCCGTCTTGGTCCAAAACAAGGGGTTGAAATCAAACTATAGACGACAACAATTACGTACCAAATATGAAAACTCACTGCTAAATTATCTTTTAACCATGAATTATAAAAAATTAAAGAAATAAAAACTATTTCCATCTGTATATTTTCTCTATATATCAATAATTTAATTATATGGAATTAAATGTAATATATATGGAAAGTTGTGGTGTTTTTTATTGATAATGTGTTTAAAAATAATTAGAGCATTTATATTGCCTGTGTGTATATGCAAAGTAGCAGAAAAGAATAAAGGAGCGTGATGAGTCATGAGTTCCAAATAGCATATAAAGAAATGGATGAATATTCAAAAATATTTGTTTATATGAGCGGATAAATCTAAGAAAATGAGAATAATATAGAAGAAAACTTAGGATAAGCATTTAATTAATATTTTTGTAAGTGGGAGTCATAATCAAGGTGTTAGTTTGAGAGAAACCGCAGAAAGAGTGATAAAATAAGAAATTCTGAAATTATATTAATATTTGAAGAAAGCCTTGGTTTTGTTTTGGATACACGTCCTTTGTTCAAATCTTGCAACTTTCCTTCTTTGACCCGTAATGCCTTTACGTTTACTTTTATTTGTGAGATGATAGTTAAGATTGGAAAGCAATCTCACAATTTTTGCTACTTCTTTAGGTTTTTAGGTTTAGGTTTGTAAGTATATTTTTAAATATTTGGAAAATATGTATTGATAAAGCATTCAATTAAAAAATATTTATTAAATTTCTGACAATAGGATGAACACAATTTTAAATTAAAAAAATACATTAATTTTTTTAAAAATTTAAATTTATTATATATATTTTAACAAATAATTTTAAACAGAAACACTTTTTTACTTAAAAAAATAAACATAATTATGTATATAAATTTGTATTATCAATTTATATAATTTATAACTATATCATATATAAATCCGTGTTTTTATGTCTTACATTTTAAAAGTTATTATGCTTTTGTATTTGTGTTAGTGTTTATGTTATAAGAGGTTTTCCTGATTGATATCTGTTTGCAATCTTATATCTTAATTATGGAATAAAATTTTAAAAGTTATTATGCTTTTGTATTTGTGTTAGTGTTTATGTTATAAGAGGTTTTACTGATTGATATCTATTTGCAATCTTATATCTTAATTATGGAATAAAATTTTAAAAAATTATTAAAATAGATAAATTATTTATTATTTTGTTAATTTTTTATTAATTTTAATAATTAAAAGATAAAATTTTGTAATATTAATAAAAAAATTGTCAGTAAAAGTACAAGCTCAATAATCTGCTCACTACTATTATCACTAAAATGCTGATAAAAAAAAGAAAAAAACTATTATCACTAAATCATTTTAATTCCACTGTGGGTAAAATATCAATGTTTTTAAATTTCATTGGTTGTTGAAATAAAGGGATTAGTTTCCAGTTTAGTTGTTTAACCATGATTAAAACTTGTTGAACGAGTAGTAATTAGATCTATTTTTTTAATAAAATTAAATTTACATCTGAATACTATATAACGTTCAAGCAGAAAAAATCATATAAAATTATGAAAAATACAAAATATAAAATACTGTATCTGACTAAATTATGCATCTATGAGATAAAAAATTATTATATTTATTGTAGTATTTAAATATACACTTTTTATCTTATAAATATTTTTAATCATATTAAAATTACCATTTCAAATATTAATACTTTTAAAAGTATTGCTTTCAAATCTCCTATTTTTATTGGTTTCAGTACAGTTTTATCCTTTTTCTCTTTATTGATTTCCATTTTTTTGAGATTTTTTTTTTAAAGTTCATTTACAGAACTTTAAATGTAAAGATAGTATAAGTAGATGGTATGAATGAATATCTATTAATTTAGAAAACAATTTTTTGAAATATTTTCATAAACGTCTTGTAATAAAGAAAATGCTTCATGATATTATAAAGATTAAATAATTACTTTTTAATGTTAATTTTAATTTATAACAAGTAAATAAAATTATTATTAGTTACTATCTCTTTTATTTTTCTTTGAAATAAAAATTATAAATATTTTATGACACTATTCTGACTTTCATAAATATTTTATAATTGTCATTCTTAAGTATAATAAAGAAATATAAGATATTATTTGAAGATATAGATATAATTTTCCACGCGAAAATATAAAATTACACATTCCTTTAAAAAAACTTCATAAAATTGAAGGATTATTATTGTCTTTTACGTTTATTGTTAAAACTGAATGTCAACAAAAGACATTTTCATAGGCAAATCAGCAAAAGTGATAATTAATAGTTTATCTGTAAAATAATCTATTTAAAATTTTTGGTGGATTCTTTATTTGGATAAGTTTAGGTTATCTTTGCCCATTTTTTTCAAAAACTTTATTAGTGTTTGATTTTGTATTTACACATTTATATAATTACATACTAATTTAAAAACTAGTTTATAAATTTATAAATTATTTTAAATATTAAACTATTATAAATTTATAAACTATTTTAAAATTATAAACTGTTGTAATTCTTTTACGTATCCCAACTGGATTTTGAACCCAGTAAATTATATGAGACTGGTTGTTTAATGTTTTCTTTCTTGAGTTGCTTTGATTGTTCCTTATTTAAGTTGGAAGGTGTTCCTTGGTTGGAGGTTGATAAGGTGCTAACTCTGTATGTATAAGGGTTGGACCACCCCTAAAGTGATTTTCATTTATTTATTTTTTATTGCTGATAAAAAAGAATTATAAACAATATTAAATGTATGTTATTTACTGTGTTTATAATGTAAAAAAAAAAAAATCTTACCCAAATGGATCCATTAAGGTTAAGTTTGAATCCCACTTTAGTTGGAGATTCCTTATCCATTCTCTCATATACTAATTCATATATTGTTGAGGTCATTTTCATTCTTCACTTCCTATCCACCACCATCTCAGTATCTATCTGCACCTTTTCTTTTAATATCATTACTTCCACTGTAGAATCATCTTCCAAATGCTCACTCCACTCAACAAAATCTTCGATCTCATCAAATTCCCAGGTTTTGCATTTGTCTCCTATAACAAACCTGAAGGCTCCACTTAAAAAAGCAACTTAGGAAAATGTTATGTACTCACAAAAATTCTATTGGACAATTATGATCTGAGGAATGAGAATCAAAATAAGTTCTATGTTTTGTTCTTCACAAGTGGAATGCTAATGATTACGAGTTTTCAATTCAAATTTACAAATTATAATATTAACCAGGGACATGAATTTTGTGGTCATAGTAACTTTGCTATCTCTTTTTTTAAAAAAAAAAATATATATATATTCTTAAAGTTGTTAAAGCTTACACTTCACTTTTGTTGGTCATCAACAAAATTTGGTCACTTTATAGAAGTGGTATATTACTATACTTATATAAGTTTTTAAATATGTTGTTTTGATTTAATTTAGTATTAGGTATTATCTATTTAAAGTTTGAAGTTTTGTTACGATTTTGTTTTTTAAAAAAAAGTCGTGGTAAATTAAGAAAGGAAATAATATATCAACGTTTCTTAGTCTAGATTCCTAAGCGATATGAGATTATTTTGGACGTACTGGAATAACTATAAATCATGATTGACTATTGTATAATTATTTCAATGGATTAAATGAGAGTGAACTTTTGTAGTTCGATCTCAATTTAGGTTGGTTCAAATAGTTTTCAACGTCTTTGTTATATGAATAAATTATACATAAAATTGACTTGAGCATGTCTTGTGTACTTACTAAAAGGCGGATATGGTTTTGGTATTCTTTTAGTTCTCTTATTGCAGCTAATCCCGGTTGCTAATATTGTTATGATAACTTTAATTTTCAATCAGTGTGGACGGTATACATGTCATGATGAATCTTTAACACTGAACTAGGATTAGAGTAAATTTTCATATTGTGATTATACTAATTATTTTATATTAAAGAATATTTGTTGGAACAATGTCCAATAATTATTCAATCAAGCATTATATCAAAATCTTCAAATAAAAAACCAATTAATAGCGACTTTGATGCAATTGAAATAACAGAAAAGGAAAACTAACTTTCTAAGTGTCTCTTCCATATAAATTAAAGTGTCTCTTCCATAAGTTAATCTTATTTATTGAGTGGCCAAAATATATCAATTATTTTGAGTGTTGGGTGTTATAGCTACTATGTGATTTAACCTCACTTATGTGAGCTAAAGTGAAACCACACACACACCCTTTTCGTTTCACACCAAAGTAGGTGTCATCAACTTGGTAGGATGAAATATAGAATGGGAAATGTTTGATTGGTGAAAAAAGTTAGAAAGTGAGAAAAAAGAAGCACAAGTGCTTGCATATCTTATCAGCCAAACCTAATGGGGGTCGAATCATTTCTTGAATAAGTTACTTCACTAATCGACTTTACATAAATAAAGGAACTGAGAAAACAACTGTGTTTGATAGAAGACCACATGAAGAAGAAGTGTTTAGAAGGCCATGGATATTGTACAGTTTATAAATTTATGACGTAGGCATCGGAATCATGGTGGTCCTTGCTGCATGCAACAAAACTAGACCATATAAATCTTATAAAGCAAACTGTGAAATGATAAAGTAGACAAAGATCTTCAACTTTAAAATTATTTAGAATTTTTTTTTGTTACTTTTATTTTTTCAGTTCACTGTACCAAAATTTGACACAAATTTCTAGCTACATGGATCGTCCAACAAATAATATTGTCTTTTAACCACTACGTGATGGAAATGGAAACTAGACTCTTTCTTCCTACACCTTCATATCTTTTTGTGCCACCCCATACTAAATGTGAAAATACCATTTTATTCTTTTTTTATCACTTCCTTGGATTTGAAATAATAAACCTATATTCCGGATTACATAATCAGAAACTCATATTTAGAAAAATTTTCGGATTATGTACTCCGAAAGCTAATAACACATCTGAAAAAAAGGTTTCTGGATTACATAATTCAGAAGCTAATCTTATGTATAGAAAAGATTTCCGGATTACATAATCCGGAAGCTAATTTTAGATCTAGAAAAAGACTTCCAGATTTTTGTAATCCGGAATTTGAAAAGGGTATTTTTGGAATACAAAAAACTTATGGGGTGGCACAAGAAGGTATGGAGGTGCAGGAGAAGCAGCCTGGAAACTAAGGGTGCAATGGGAACTATTCGGTGCAAAAAGAAATGGCCGAGTTTCCAAGGTGCTGCAGCTTTTGATTTGGGCCTCATAAATAGGCTTTAGGCCCAAGAATTGAGCCCATTCGGAGTCATCTCCTTCCTCCGGCAGCAAGATTGGTTTGTACTTGGTTGAATCGAATTGATTGATTCGGTTGGACGCAGTTACAGTGGAATCCCCAATGGCGGGTTCTTCGATCATGGAGAACCTCTTCCAACACTCGCTGGAGGATCTCATCAAAGCCATGCGCCTCCAACTCATCGGCGAAACTACCTTCATCTCCAAGGCCATGGAGGAGATCCGCCGCGAGATCAAATCCACCGACCAGCAAACCAAATCCACTGCACTCCAAAAGCTCTCTTACCTATCCGCCGTGCACGGCGTCGACATGTCCTGGGCATCCTTCCAGGTCGTCGAGGTCATGTCCTCCTCCAAGTTCGCGCACAAGAGGATTGGTTACCATGCGGCTTCCCAATCCTTCAACGACGACACGCCGGTGCTCCTACTCATCACCAACCAGCTCCGCAAGGACCTCTCCTCCACCAACGAGTTCGAGGTAAGCCTCGCTCTCAATTTGTTGTCGCAAATCGCCACTCTCGACCTCGCTCGCGATTTGACGCCCGAGGTTTTCAAATTGCTCTCCACCACTAAGGTTTTCGTCAGGAAGAAGGCTATCGCCGTCGTTTTGAGGGTTTTCGATAAGTACCCCGACGCAGTTAGGGTTTGCTTCAAGCGCTTGGTTGAGAATCTCGAGAGCTCCGAACCTTTGGTTGTGACCGCAGTGATTGGAGTTTTCTGCGAGCTGGCTGCCAAGGATCCTAGGTCGTATCTTCCCTTGGCGCCGGAGTTTTATAGGATTTTGGTCGATTCTAAGAACAATTGGGTTTTGATTAAGGTTCTCAAGGTGTTTGCTAAGTTGGCTCCCTTGGAGCATAGATTAGGGAAAAGGATTGTTGAGCCGGTTTGTGATCACATCAGGAGGTCTGGGGCCAAGTCCTTGGTGTTTGAGTGTGTTAGGACTGTGCTCACTAGCTTGAGTGATTATGAGTCGGCTGTTAAACTCGCGGTTGAGAAGGTTAGGGAGTTGCTGGTTGATCAGGATCCCAATCTTAGGTATCTTGGGCTGCAGGCGCTTTCGGTTGCTGCACCCAAGCACTTGTGGGCAGTCTTGGAGAATAAGGAAGCGGTGGTAAAGTCGTTGAGTGATGATGATTTGAATATCAGGATTGAGTCTCTGCGATTGTTGATGGCCATGGTATCTGAGAGCCATGTTGCAGATATCTCCAGGGTGTTGCTTAATTATGCGTTGAAATCTGACCCTGGATTTTGCAACGAGATATTGGATTCCATTTTGAGGACATGTAGTAGAAATTTGTATGAGATTGTTGTTGACTTTGATTGGTATGTGTCTCTTCTTGGAGAAATGGCCACGATTCCTAATTGCCAAAAGGGGGAAGAGATTGAGACTCAGCTTGTTGACATTGGCATGAGAGTTAAGGATGCCAGAATGGAGCTCGTTCGGGTGGGGCGTGATCTGTTGATTGACCCTGCATTACTGGGTAATGTGCACTTACATAGGATATTGTGTGCTGCTGCTTGGGTTGCTGGAGAGTATGTTGAGGTTGCAAGTAATCCCTTTGAACTCATGGATGCACTCCTACAGCCTCGTACCAGTCTCTTGCCACCATCCATTAGAGCAGTTTACATTAATTCTGTTCTTAAAATATTAATTTTTTGTCTGGACTGTTACCTTTTGCAAAGTGATGGTTCTGGATCTTTGTATTCTGTTAACTTAGAAGGGGAGCAGTCAGAGTTGTTTAGTGCAAAAAATGACACTGAGGCTACTGAATTGGCAACTTGTGGAGGTTTAAACTATGAACAGGATGTTGGTTTTAACCCAAGGAATACAGCTGACTATTCTGGAGATCTTTCTGTTGAAAATGGTATAGACAGAGCTGCCACTCATGGTAAAACATTTACATCTACTCTATTGGCAAAGAAGAATTTCATGCACGAATCTATTGTAAGCTTATTGAATAGAATTGAATTAATTTTTGGCCCGCTAATAACAAACCAGGATGTTGAAGTGCTGGAGAGATCACAAAACATACTTTCGCTTGTTCAGTTGATTAAAGAAGAAATAATTGATAATTCTGTCCTGAGTGTGGACACCATAGAAAAGAAAGATACTCGAGTTTCAGCTATTATCAATTTCATGCGTGATGCTTTTACTACGGAACTTGGTCCAGTCTCAGTAAGTGCCCAGGGCAGAGTTGCTGTACCGGATGGACTAGTTCTTAAAGAAAATCTTGATGAATTACAAGCAATATGTGGTGATACCGAACTACCTTCATCAAGTTCGTTTGCCACAGGAGGCCCTCACTGTACCACTACATCCGATGCTTCGTCATCTAATCTTCTGAAAAATGAAGAGTCAGGGCCTTTGAATGAATCCACATCCTTGATTGAACACCGTAAGCGGCATGGGTTATATTATCTTCCTTCAGAGAAGAGTGAGATTGTTCCAGATGAGTATCCTCGGGCAAATGATCCGAAGTCAAACAGTAATATAAATGATGAAGCTGCCGAACTAGTCAAGCTGACAGAGCAATCACTTCTTCTGAAGAAAAGGACAACCCAAACAAAGCCCAGGCCGGTAGTAGTGAAATTGGATGATGGAGATCTGACACCAATTTCAGTCAAAAGGCCAGAGCCTAGGGACGATTCTCTTTCTGGAGCCATAAAAGATGTTCTTCTAGGAAGTGAAACTGGACCAAGTGTGTCTCGAAGTTATCCTTCTGGCAAGTCATCAAGGAAGCAGAAAGAGAAAAAGAAACTAAGCACGAATGATCGATCTGAAATGAAGGAAAATGCAGTTGATTCTGAAAAGCCTGACCTTGAAAGTCCAAATTCAAGTAGCAAAAACCATGGTCATAGTAAAGAGAGAAAACACCGAGGAAAAGAAAAGATTGTTGAGAGTGAAGATCATGATCATAAGGAAAAGAAAAAGAGTGGCCACCGACATGGTAGGAGAAAAACTCATCAAAGAGCGAAGTCACCCTTAAATGTGGCTTCCCAAACCCCAGTCATTCCAGATTTTCTTTTGTAGCAGGATTGGTTTGATTTCTCATCACCTGTCTTTATTGACTGAGGCTGTTTACATATTGTATTCTTTGTGCAGAGTTCTTGAGTTAGTTCTGTAGATTTTATACATTTTTTTGGTCATTTGTTATGATTTCTTAATACTATATTCCTTGTTGTCCTGTTTCTGGCCATATATGTCACATAATGAGCATGTTCAAGAAGTAAATTTTCAAGTTGGATGTTGTTTGGCAGCCCTTTTCTAGATGTTGAATCTTTTGCCAATAAATTATAACCTAGCTTGTGGAAATTCTCATACTCAGCATAAATTGCTTGAGAAAACTGGTGGGCAAGTGCTTCAATTTACTAATTTGTAATATTAAAGATCAAAATGCTAGTTTAGAAACGTTCATGTGTGTTTGGAAAGGTATTTTATAAACTTTATATGATATTATGATTATGATAAATATTAGAAATGTTCATGCTCTGTTTGGATAAAGTATTTGAGGGAGAAATGTTAATTTGAAGAGGATTTAAAATCCTTTCTAATAAAAGCACCCTAGCTATCCAAAAAAATGAACTTCTCAAGTATTCAAAATTCCACCAAAAAATAAGAGGAATTCGAAAACCCTTGCTTGCATTTGTTGCCTCCCTAATTTGAACTGCCTGCTTCTCATTATCTCCTGTGGATTTGGTTTTCCTTATCTTCTCAATCTCATGGTTTTGCAAACTCTAGCTTAGTAATTGAGATGCTCATGGAATCCTATATAGGTTTTCAAATTCTACTATTTTATTGATTTCTATTATAGGAGCTCTCATCATGATATTTTAATTATTTCTGTTCTACGAGATTTTTGGCTTGCTTGTCCTAGTATCCACTGGGTATTTTTGGTGTGGAAATAGTACTGAGAATGATCGAGCCTGTGATTGTAGTTTGATTGCCAGGAACCCTGCTCACATTTTGCACATAACACAAGTACATAAATCTTACGTGGAAAGTAAAGCTTAGTTGAATACGAAAAGAGAAGAGGAGACATGAGAAAGATAGTGGATTTAGTTGGAAAATTATGGATGAGGACTGAATATGAAAACTACGTAGAAACTTGGAAGCTATGTATATATGGGTGAAGCAATTCTTACTAGCCATAGCTTGACAATGCTATCCAAAAATTGGCATATCTACGTAGTCATCACATCCACCATTTTTTCAATGTCTCGGGAAAAAACTCATTAATGATATTTGAAAGGCTTATTAATGATATTTGAAAGTCTTAGTCGAAAAGTCGAGAAATCGAGAGATCATCATTATCTCATAAAGATCAAGTGTAATTAGTAAAAAAATAAAAGAATAAAACAATTTTGATATTATATGAAAGTTCAATGAATAAGTTCAAAAAAAATTAAGAATACATTAAGCAAATATAAAGTATAAAAACAAATTAAGAATACATTAAGCAAATATAAAGTATAAAAAGGAAAAGTCCAAGATTGATAAAGTCCAATAAATAGCCAGCCAGCCATATAAATAGATGACTTGATTAACAAGTAGAATATTTTTTAGAGAAATTATAACTTAATCTAATTGATTTTGACTATATAATCAAAGCACTTTGCAACTAAATCTACATGTCCAAGAGAATTCAACCTCTCAATGTTCAAGTCAACCTGTTCAAGAGAGTCCAAGTCAACCTGTTCAAGAGAGTTCAAACTCACCTATTCGAAAGAACCAAATATTCATTTTATCAAGATATTCACTAGAAGAAATTGAAAGTCATGTAAAGAAAATGAAAAGTTATTTTATTTTATCTTAAGACATGCAAGAAATACATAATATATTTGGTAATTTCAATGCTGAGAATGAAATTATGATTTTTATTTATTTATTTATTAATATTTTTCTATAACAGGGAATCAAAGTGTCCCATATTATAATTTGGGTTGCATGGGTTTTCACGGTCCTTAAAAGTATACTTGTTCTACCTAGGAAGTACTCACATTGGAGAAGAAGAAGGAGTAGCACCAACCCAAACTTGAAGATTCCAAAACCACCCAAAGGAATTCTGCTCAGAATTATGAAGAACCCAAAGTCATCAATGCTTGAGAACTCATGGAGACTCTTAAAAAGCGAGTGCCATTTTCAAATCACTCCAAGAAGAAGCTAAAAGGCCACATCTTTCTTTAGTAGGTTCCTTGCTACTAATACCCAAATTCTCATATATATTTTTTTTTATCGGTGACACTTCATAAGTATCCCAATATTTATACAAGAATCAAGAATCAAGACATCACCTAAAATACATTAAATATCACATTCTACACCAAATATTACATTACCCATACTGATGCCTTTAAAGTTGGAAGGAAGTGGAAATGAAGTGTTTTCTTTAAGAGGATTCCTCCAAAAATGTTGGGTGAGTGTGAAGGGTGTGGTGGAAGTAAGGTTTCCGATAAGTGTGGAATGTAATGGAAGTTGCAAGGATTTAAACGAGGAATGCAAAAAGAACGTGAGATGTGGTTAGTGCAATAAGAATGGATTTATTAAATCCCCTTTTCATTGTTAAGGTTCTCTTAGTTTTACTTTTTGAAAAAAGTTCAAAAAATTGTTGTTCATCACATTTTAACATGCACTCTTTTGTTTCCTTTCATGATATGTCACATCGAACATAAGATGATAAACAACATTAGTTTAATGCTAAAGTCCTAGAGTCTGCATTGCAGAAAGAACCAAAAGTGAGTGAGAATTGTAGTAATGACGACAATAATTGTATTTAAATGTTAAAAAGTGAAAACTTTGTGTTATTGTTTTGTTACAGTTGTAATAATTCAAATGATTTTGACGCCTAATGGACACTGCCAAACATAAAAGTAGAAAACTTTAAATGCATCAAATGTAGATTCATTTTTACTTTGTAATAAATGGTCTCAATTCATACATTTAAATATTGTAGTATTCATTTTTAATTTCATTGGTTCGATTTTCGAAAAACAAAACAAAATTGAATTTATTTATGTAAATCATGATAAACTATTTATATTTTGGCCGTCTCTTCTTGCACATTTATAATAATATAGTGTCCCTGTTTTTTTTGGTGTTATTTTCATATTAGACTTTTCAGACATGTTAAATGAATCTTCCAAATTCTATAATTCTGAAAAGAAAAATTATGTTATGAACAGTATAATTTGTAGTTATAAAACTGAATTTTGGAATGAAATAACTGAAAAAATGTGGACCTCTGGTATAAATTAAAGAATTTTTTACCATTTGTTATTTATTACACATCCATTTATTACTATTAAATATATTATTTATACTATTTATACTATACCTCACTTAATTTAAAATTATCATTTATTTATTTATTTATTATTATGTGCTAATGATATGAAATAGTCAATACTAACAAACTATGAATTAAAATATATTAAAAACTAATGTATTGATAAATGTATAACAATATTATTAAATATTAATTCATAAAAATTAATAAGTATATTATTATAACATTCATTAACTAATTAAATTAATTTGTATTGGTACTTTAATAACGTATACTTTTATTAATTTAATACACATAAGCTAACATATGTATAATAATATTATTAATAACTATAATGAATTTATATTTATAATTTAATAACTTATTCTATTATTATTTTATATTTCTATTATTGATTTTAATATCATTAGGATTATTTATTATTTTATATTTCTAATATTTAATATTTTTTTATGAGTTAATTATATTTAATATAATATAAAAGAGAATACGTTAAAGAATACATTGTTGAGATTTTATTTTTTTTATATTTAAAAATGAAAAAGAAATATTTTCGTCAAAGAAAATGGGCAATGATTTTTTGTATAGGAATATTGACCAGCTGAGTCAAATTGAGAATGCAGATGAATTTAAGTTTCTCTGTAACTCACATTTTCTTGTTGCTCATATCAATACCATCATGAAGGCTAAGCAGCTAGAACGTTCTCTTGCTGCTGCAAATTTCTTGAATACTCAATCACACTTGTTCAACATCTTCTCTCATGTTCTAGCATTTGCCTCTGGTTTGTTCATTGGAATCACCATCATCACTTTCTCCCTCAAAAGCTTTTCCCTCAACTTTCAATTCCACCACCTCTCCCTTCCATCTTTGCCTGCTCCTCCTTCTTCTGCTTCCATCTCAACCTCACACAATGAGACAAAAGTCACCATCTTTACTCCAAACGAGTCAAGGGGTTTCTTGAGGCCAACCATGGCTATGCATGGCATGACAGAGGAAGAGTTGCTGTGGAGAGCTTCTATGGTTCCTAGGATTGAGGAACTGCCTTACAAACAGACCCCAAAGGTTGCATTTATGTTTTTGACAAAAGGGCCAGTCTTTTTGGGTCCACTCTGGGAGAGATTCTTCAAAGGAAATGAAGGGTTCTATTCTATCTATGTCCATTCCCATCCTTCTTTCAATGACACACTGCCTCAAAGTTCTGTTTTTTATGGCCGCAGAATCCCAAGCAAGGTCAGTGTGTCCTAATTCTTCCAAGTTAATCAACAACTTTTCAATTGGGTGTGTTGCATTTCATGTGTTCTGTCTTTTGTTTTCATTAGGAGATCCGAAATTGCAGTTTTTTCATGTCATAGGCAAATCTGCAGAAGTGCATGAGTTAGCATTGACTTTTGTTTTCTGTGAACGTACTCAAAGTGCAAGAATTATAATTGACTGTGTGACTGAACTGAGATTATTTCCGCAGTTTTTGGATTTACAAGTGCCATATTTTCCAATAACAGTAACCTTTTGGTATTTCATGGCTTGAATGAGACGGCACACAGAAACCGTTTTTGATTTGATGTCAAACATGAGGTGCTCCTCAATAAACGCCTTATTTAACGGTATCCTCACTAGTTTGTGTTGTCTGTTTGTGAAGTCAGAAAAAAAAAACTACAACTATTTCCTATGATTTTTACTATGTTTCCAACAACAATTCCTTCTGCAGTTACTTATCAATAAAATTAATATTTTAATGTATATATATATTATAAAAAAAAATATTCAAGGGATTTTTATATGTGTCGAATGATCTGACAGGGTTGTTCTCTTCACTACACATCCAGATGATATGTATTATTGGCAGATAACTAGTTCTGAACTGAAGTGCTTTAGAGGAATCTACTTGCAACTAGTATTATTCTATAATATTAAATGAGTACTATTCAAATTCTCAGAAAATTCTAACTCGGGTAACCCCTGTCTGCATGAACTTGAAGAGTCATTACTATTAGTATTTGAGATTTCTTCCAATTAGAGATGAATACTCACACCCTAACCAATTAGACCAGAAAAATATATTTTTCAATCATCATTGATGCATTACAAACTACAAACCGTGAAAGAATAACCTTTGTATCTCTCATCATGTTTTCTTTAAGACATGTACATTGAGTATGCATATAGAAAAATGTAAGTATCATATATTTAAATGTGCAATACTTATGAAGAATAAAATAGAGAAGAATATAAGAACATTTTAATAAAACTTTATTAGATCTCACATCAGGAAAGAATATTCCATAATTTATAGGTGGACACTTCATCTAATAAGTTGATTTTATAAGATTAAATTAGACTTAAAGTCCAACTCTTAATATAGTATTAGAGTTTATCGGACCGTTTATACTTTATAGTCTCAAATACAAGTTAACAGATCTTTGAAGAGGTCTTTGAGGGGATGTATTAGAGATAATGACATTTTATAATATTATAACATATTTATAATAGGTAGAGTGTAAAGTTTTTTTTCTTGTTCTTGTTGGTTGCTTCCAAAGTTCTAAAGGTTCTATACTTTTCTTTGATTCCACTCCTTTTGCAGCTCATACAAAATTCTATTCTCCATTTCCAAACTTTTAAATGTCCTTTGTCAAACTTTCCATAATTCCTTTCTTCATACTGTCTGTCATATGCAACAGACAATCTGAACAAGGACCACATAAAAGTTCTTACCACTTTCTTTTGTATTTCACAAGGGACTTGTATCACTTTGGGCCTTAAAGTATCCACATTACTCTATTATTGGACACGAGCTCAAGCTCATTCTTTATAAAAAAAATGTCCAAGAGAATCATTTTCCCATTGACCCCTTTACACATTTAAAGCAGAGAGTGTTTTGGTGAAAACTCCAAGATAGTTAATAGAAGTTAGTTGAATGAAAGCATGAATTTGATTTGTTGCTGTAACATGATGCAGGAGGCAAGATGGGGTGAGTTCAACATTGTAGGGGCAGAGAGGCGTCTACTAGCCAATGCACTGCTTGACTTCTCAAACCAACGTTTTGTTCTGCTCTCAGAATCATGCATTCCTTTGTTCAACTTCTCAACCGTCTATAGCTACCTCATGAACTCAACCAAGACCTTTGTGGAAGCCTATGACCTGCCAGGTGCAGTGGGGAGAGGGAGGTACAGCCCCAGAATGAGGCCACTGGTTAGGCTTTCTCAGTGGAGAAAAGGGTCCCAATGGTTCCAAATAGACCGTGCCCTTGCCACTGAGATAGTATCTGACCAACTATACTTCCCCTTGTTCAACAAACATTGCAAAAATGGATGTTATGGTGATGAACACTACTTGCCAACTTTTGTTAGCATCAAGTTTTGGCAGAATAACTCTGACAGAACTTTGACATGGGTTGATTGGTCTAAGGGTGGACCCCATCCAACAAGGTTTATGAGAAGAAATGTAACCATTGAATTTCTGAAGAGGCTAAGGCATGGAAGAACATGTCAGTACAATGGGAAGAGCACCAATATTTGCCACCTGTTTGCAAGAAAGTTCATGCCACAGGCTTTAGATAGATTGCTCAGGTTTGCTCCACAGATAATGCAGTTCAACTGATTTGTGTTTTCTCATGCTTTTTTTCAATCATTTTTACTTCAAATTGAGTGCTACTAGTGAAATATTTAAACAGAAGAATCCATTGTATACTATAAACAAAACATTTTATAACATGTTTCTCATGAAAATGGGTGTATTTCTAAACATAATGATATACACATATCAGAGTTTAAATTCAGTTTATTTGTGCTTTTTCGTAGTTTTTTTTTATCATTTTATAAAGATCAGAGTTTAAATTGAGTTTTAGTGAAGTATTATTTGGACATAATTATGCATTGTATATTATTTTACACGAAAAATATTTACCCCTTCTACAAATAAATATCCTGAACTTAAATGTTATTTTAATTAATCCTCAAATTTTATATGTAAATAAAAATTTAAAATTTTAACTCCAGTCCAAATAATCGTTGAATTTGACTGTTTTTAGTGTAGTTAAATGTTATTTGCTCAAAGAAATTGACTTATAGTTATGAAATGCAGATTATAATAACTTGATGGTTATTATTATTACTGAAAGGAACTTCGCATTTGTTGTAAACGATACTAACAAATTACTTGAATTTAACTTTCAGAATAGAAAATAAACAAAGCTATAAAAAGACCATTTACGTAAGTTTTATGGAATAATTAAGGAGGCTTCGTGCAGTTTTTTGAGGTTTAGAGTCATGAATATATGTTATAACTTTCCAAGTGAAATACAATACTAGAAAAATAACAGGGACATGAAGAAATATAAAAAAATAAATTATTATATATATAGAAATAAAGATAACACTAAAAGACAATCATCAAATAGAAACCATTAGTTACTATATTAACTAAATTAGATACCATTTTATAGACTAAAAAAATTTTTGATTTCTAAATTAATTTTTATTATTGTTAAATAATTTTTAAATTGGTATCTAATTAGTTACCAATGTTTTAACTACCAATTATTTAGATTTTAAATTTGGTAACAAAAATTTTGGTAGCTAATTAGATACCAATTTAGAAACTATTTAACAATAATAAAAACTAATTTAGAAACCAAAAGTTTTTTTAAGTTTCTAAGATGATATATAATTTAGTCACTGTAGTAACTAATTATTTTTTGTCTCTAAAATTAGTTTCTATTTTATGATTTTCTTTGTTGTTACAAGTCTAATATAGATTAAAGGAAGAAAATGTATTTAAACTGTCTTTGACTAACTCTTAAGAGCGAGACTATATTTTTTACTTGAAACAATAGTCCCAGTCGAAGACTAAGAGAAAGAGTTTACGATCTCCATAAACAGCATCAATGTTCCGATCTCAAATCCAAAAGATATCATCATTAAAATTAATCACTGCATCCAAAATATTGTGTAATTTAAATATTTATAATCTGTCACAATTTTATCCACAATCTATGAAACAAACTAATAGAGACAAACTTTTGTTGACAGCCAAGCTACAATCTCAATTTCCAATGATTCAGTATTTGATAGAAAAGTTAAACATTGTTGGTGAAGAATAATGAAGAGTGGTCAGCATACGAAATTGTGTTTGAAAAGATATGGAAAATTGTTGTATGAATATTTACAAGAAAAGTTGGAAGAACGAGAGTGAGTTGTAAATAATTGTGAGTGTCCCGTGGACCAAACAGGAACAGAAAAGTATTTGCAAAGTACTGCGTTGTAACGTAACATTACGGAGAAACCTCGCTATACTTTCACATCACTTTCCTTTATATGTAAAACAAGCAAAATCTTGATTTTGCACCCAAGAAAGAAGACAAAAGTAAACAGAGTTTAGTAATTACCGTAAAAACTGTTTTACATGGTTATTTAATTACAAATAATTGATATTATGCTTTCAAGATTATTATTACTATTATAAAATAATTGTAAATTTGTTATCTATGGTGATTCATGATTGGGAGACAATGTAATATAATTAATTAATAAGTTTTTCTTAAAAAAATTAAACGAATGAAGTTATAAGAAATAGGAATGAGCATATATATAATGAAAAAATTGTAGTTGATATAGGTGAAAAGTGAAGTATGAGCAATAATGATTGGTATGAAGGTGAAGAAAAGTGATGGGGGCATAGGAAGGAACCTATAAACTTCGTATTGGTGAAATAATTGATGTGGAAGTGCAGCACATAAACTTCCTTTTGCCCTTTTTGCCCATTGTCATCTCCACATTCTTAATATCTTATAATTGAAACAAGTTGGGTCCTACTTCTTCACCGAGTGAAAAACCAGAAACAATTCATATCATTAGACAAGTGTTGGTGACATTGTTTGTTAGGATTTTCTAATGTTTACACGTGAAATTTGTTAAAACAATGTTCATACAAAGAACTAGAGACAAATTGGTGAAGAAACAAAAAAATATATAATAAATCTCCAACATAATCCTCACGTTGAGATATCGTGAGACTATATAATTTGTTCCTTGTTAGTTGATTTTGATTATTTTTTTTTTGGCAAAACTACTTATTGACTTATTTTTGTGTAAGGATGAAGGTGTTTTGTGAGCTGATGAAGGTCTATATTGTAAATCAATCTGTGTTGCGGATAATGTTTTAATCATCTTTTTTCTCCGCTGAGTTTTTTTTCTTGTTGAAGATCCCACATCGACTAGAGATTAGAGTCTTTTATTGTATATAAGTGGGTGCAAATCTCAATCTCATGAGTTGGTTTTATGAGTGTACCTTTCATTGTATATATTTGATGTTATACTGATGAATGAGAGAGAAAAGTTTGTAGGTCTATAATTATTTGAAATGAACATTTTTGTGGTCTTATTTATGCACACTTACTATTTGTAGATGGATTGAATATCCCAAGTACCCTTCTACTTATTTATATATTTTTTTCTGATTTTTTTTTAATTTGTTCCTTCTTTAAAAAGAATGATATAGTTATTTCTGTGAATTCCGCTTAGTTTGTTAAATTCTTCGAGACCAAATTCTAGCTTTGCTACAATATTCGTTGGGCAAATTTAGAAGCTTTAATGGGTTAAATTTTTAATCTACAAGTTGACACAAAGTAATAATAAACGTTATTTCTTGTCCATTCATAGACAATTGTATCAAATTGAGATTTTTAAATAATTTTCCTCCCACCTTTTTATTCTTTATTCTCATCATTATGTACATCCTTTCAACTTAAATAAGTTTTTTTGTTCTTCACGCTGTTCCTTTCCTTTGTTCTTGTTTGTCCTCGATAAACTTCTATCACTTTATATACTGCATAAATTCTAAATTTGATAGTGTACTTCCTTGCAACTAACTAAACAAACTTGATTATGCAATACAAGGAAGAGAAAAGAGAAAAAATCATTAATTTGATTGCATAATAATATTTTGCTTGATGAGTACGTTGAGTTGATTATTATATGAAATTAAAAAATGTATATTCAGTAGTAGTAATTTGGAAAGAATGGGTAATATAATTTATTTTGTTAATACTAATTTTTTTTATCAGCAATAATGAATAAATAAATATACATCATTTTAGAGGTGTTTCAACACTTATACAATTTATCAAAAACAGTCAATCAACAAAATACTAAACAAACTATTACGAGATGAACTTTAAGCCTAACTCAACCCCATAAAACCAGCTCATAGGATTGAGGTTTGCACCCACTTATATAGAATGAAAGGCTCTAATCTCTAGTCGATGTGGGATCTCCAACACAAACTACTCAAAAGTCATCCAAACTACTCTAAAACAAAAACTCAAAAATCATAAACCAACAAGCTAAAACCAAAGTTAAATCGAATATAAACAGATCATAAATTCAAAATATCAATATGAATGAGAAAAACAAGAACATGGAATTTTGAAGAAAATTAAATACTAAACTTTCAATTGTTAATAGTAATGGAAAGAAAAGGTTAGGTGGTTTGATGGTTATGGGAAAGATGTGGCCCCAATTGAGTGGCTAAGAAACAAAGTATGACCTAGAATTTATAGTTATATTCTAACACTTTGGACTTTGAAAAGAGTGTTTAAGATATTAAAATAAGTTGATAGTATCATGATTTGGTGGTATATACAAGTTATTAAGATGACGGAGAATCCTTCCCAGAACCGCGTAATTTGACCAAACTGTTAGACCATCACAAAATCTTACCATAACAATCCAATATCTTACATCAAATTTACTACATTTCTCATTCACTTAAACAATCGTCTATAATATACCTTACACTTCAATTTCCATACACTATCGTTATAAAATAATTTACAAATACAAATCATAAAATTTATTGTATTTTCATTCTCCATATCTGCAAATGAGTTTTGAGATTCTAAGTAATTATAAGATTTTTCATCTAATTTGCATAATTAAAATATGATGGAATAAGATTTTATATTTACTGTACCAATAGATCTTGAAATAAATAGTTTAATAAGGTTAAGTTAGACTTTCACTTTCTTAATACGGTGTCATTTCTAGTATATATTACGAGAGTTTGCTGAATTTATCAGATCATCCATAGTCCCGTCGTTATCGGATCACTTATAAATATTCTTACAAGAAAATCAGTAAATAGTAACCAAATCTTGAAAAAAAAAATAATTAGTCACTATATTAACTAAATTAGAGACTAAAAAATTATTCATATCTAAAGTGGTTTCTATTATTAATAAAAATTTATAAAATGGTTTATAAATTTGTATCTAAATTAGCCTTAAGTTTTAGTGACTAATATTTTAGATTCTAAATTAGTCTCTAAAAGACTAATAGAAATTAATTTAGAATATAAAGTAGTAGGTAGCTAAAACCTTGGTAGCTAATGAGTATATACCAATTTAGAAACTATTTTATAATTTTTTATTAATAATAGAATCTACTTTACATACCAATAATTTTTTTAATTTATAAAATTGTCTCTAATTTAACTAAATAGTAACTAATTAATTTGGTATCTAAAATCAATTTATATTTAATGATTTTCTTGTAGTGTATATAGTTTCACGCACGAGTTGACAGTTTCGATGTAAAGAGTGTGTTGGAAGATCAACTAAAGATAAAGATTTTTCATAATATACAAGTAGATACAAATCTCATGTGTTTTTTTTTTTTGGCTGAAATTAAAGAAAAAGACAATTCTGGGTGTTGATATGAAAAGGTTATAGTTGAAAAATGTTTGGAAGGAAAAGCATGGATGTTGAGTTGATGGTTTGTTAATGAGATAATTTGTTTCTGGGTCCTACGTTGGTGTTTTGGTTTGGTGTGTATGTATCTATGTAGATGTACGTATTTACGAACTTTTTTCTCACCGCGGGAAGAAACATAATAAGGATTTGGAGGGTTGACTTTGAGGGTGTTGACGTCCAAGTCTTTACATCATATGATACGCTTTCTCGGTTATAACATCTTAGTTACTTCGATGCTTCCTCCGACATTCCAAGAATCTTCTTTCACCTTTTCTTTTTCTTTTTCCTTTTCTATGTACTAATATAAATTAAACTCTCCCAATTCCACACTTCACACACTTTCATTTCTGGTATAAAATGCAGATCTCCTTCTCCTCATCTTCACTGTAAGCTACACCAACCCCTCATTCCCTGGTCCCCCAAGATCTCTTGCACACCAAAAAAAATGGCTGCCAAACGCTTTTTGGATGATTCTGATCAAGATACCAATAAGAATGGTGATAAACGGATGAGACCTGCACCAAGACCTTCTTTTGCTTCGTATGTTCCGTTTATAAACCAATTTCGTGTTCTAAAACTTCTTACTATATCTTTTCTAGATTCAACTAAATCTATCTTCTTCACAGGGTAATAGGAGAAGTCGTCATGGTGAAGAACTTGCAGAACCTTTTCTCAGGCTTGGAACCCTTGCTTAGGAGAGTGGTAAGTGATCAATACCCCTATGGCATAAAAAGTGAAACATAGCTTACTTTCATACATGCCAAGCAAATAAAAAGTGTTGAATGCATGTAATAAGCTGATTTTATGAGGTTGATATGAGAAATACGTGATGTTTTGATATGAGAAATACGTGATGTTTTGTTCATTGGATTGAGTTTTCTGATGAAAGTTCATGATTAATTTGTCAGGTGAACGAAGAGGTGGAGCGAGTGATGATGCATTGTGTTCCACGTTCAATAACCAGGTCCCCTTCGTTGAGGATCGAAGCAATGGAGCAACCAACAAGCTATGAACTCATGTTCGAGAAGAAGCTATTGCCCAAGATATTCACAGGAAGCAGAATAGTAGACACGGATGGGAACCCCATCCTTGTTGTTCTTGTTGACAAAAGCGGTGGTCAAAGGGTTCGCACCAGTCTCCCCCACCCCATCAAGCTAGAAATCGTGGTGCTTGATGGAGATTTTCCTTCCAATAGTAGTGATAACAACGAGTCATGGACGAGTGAAGAATTCAACAACCGCATAGTGAAGGAGAGAACAGGAAAGAGGCCGTTGCTGGCAGGAGAATTGAATCTGACCATGAGGAATGGGATTGCACCAATTGAAGACATTGAATTCACTGATAATTCCAGTTGGATAAGAAGCAGGAAGTTCAGAGTTGCTGTCAGAGTTGCTCCTGGGACTAATCAAACTGTTAGAATTCGTGAAGGCATGACAGAACCAATTGTTGTTAAGGATCACCGTGGTGAATGTAAGTATTTTCTCTTTTTCTAACTTTAACTTTATCAATACCAAATAGTTTGCATACACACACAGCTGCCATTTTTTTTGTCTTGTTTTTTTAGGATGAATATATATAAGTATTGTGCTATGCTTGTTAATTGGTGTATATAGTTTCTCGGTCAAACGGTTGCCTCTGTCACATTAAACTAAACTAGAAAAATAATATGTTTGATAGCTTAGAAATATACAAGTATAGTGTGCTTTTGTTTGATTTTCTTTTGTATCAATCTTACTGTAAACTTGTTTTTCTTCTCTTTTTCCGATACCCTTTTAACATTTTGGCACAAACTTACTATCAAACATATAATTTCTTCTGTGGATATGGTACAACTAGTCATTTGAAAGATTGTCTGCAAAAAAAAGTATCTTCAGTCAACCTATTTAGTCTAATATAGTTGCTTCAGTAGTTCATTGGAGAATAAACACTTAATATAATATTATCAATTAGTCAATTATTGCTGTTACAATTTGATCGATCCAAGTAGCCTGTCATGAGAATCTGGAAGAAAAGGGAGACAAAAAAAATGGTTGGTGGGGATAAATAAGTCAAAGTGGCGAGTTACAGAACTATAGAAAGAGAAAACTACAAAAGAGAGTAATGATGATCATAGTTTTCACCTTGATAAAATTATGATGCGTTTCTGGAATAGTTTACTACGCAGAAATTGATTTTTTTTCCTCTTGTGGATACAAAATTAAACCAAAACAGTGAAAAGTTCTCAGTTGTTAAGGCATCAGTTTTTACAGGTTTTGGACTTTCTGTGAAAAAAAGTGTTGAAACGTGTGTAAGATTGAAACATTCCAAAATTACATTAGAACCTTGGTGTGAAGATAAAGCTATCATTATATTACTAAAATTGTTAAGAGATTGTGACTTCAAATATATTAATCAATATCAACATCGTACTTTACAGCAATAGAAAAAGTACATTGGCCACAGCTCCTACAAGACAGGGCATTTCATTTTCACCCTTTCCAGCAAGCAACAACAGTGCAATATTGATCCCTTTATTTTGTTTTCATCTTTCTTTATTTGTGATGTCTGGAAAGTGATTGATGGTCAAACATACAAGTAATTGTGAGGGCTTTGCTTAGATCACAACTATGGTCCCACACCAATGTAAAAAGCTAATAATACATCAACACACAGTATGAATTTAAGAAAACCCTCACTTTTAGAATTCTTTTTCATTGCAATTCATACCAAATTCAATGGTTTCAAAACCACAGTGAAGCACGTTTCAAGTGGGCATTTAAACGAATTGTGATGAATTGATGATTGAGAGTTTTTATTTATTTTTGGATCATGAGGCATAAAATTAGGTACAGTACTTAGGTTTATTATTCATATGTTGATACTTGTGTTGTTTTGTTGTCCTATATTGAATATATATTTTTTGAATCATTTGAAGTGTACAAGAAACATCACCCACCTATGCTCAACGACGAAGTGTGGCGCCTAGAGAAGATTGGGAAAGACGGAGCTTTCCACAAAAAACTGTCCAGAGAGGGAATAAACACTGTGCAAGACTTTCTCAAGTTATCTGTTGTTGATGCCCAGAGGCTCAGAAAGGTACATATCTTTATTACTCGATTCCTTGTATTGATGGAAAACCAGGATAAACTTGAGAATGGTCTTTAATCATTTGTATTTGTTGGAACTAGATTTTGGGCGTTGGGATGTCAGAGAGAATGTGGGATGTGACAATCAAGCATGCAAAGACCTGTGAGAAGGGCAACAAATACTATGTCTACCGTGGGCATAATTTTACCATCTTTATGAATTCCATATGCCAATTGCTTAGAGCTGATATCAATGGCCAAAGTTTTCCAGGAAGAGAGCTAAGCAACCTCACAAGGGTAAGTAACTTCACACAGCAAGTTTCTTTTTCGTTCTTCTCGTTCTCTGATTGGTGTTTTAAACCCTTGATATGTACCTACCTAATTAATAGTTGCTGATGGGACGACGGAATTAGTCTTTGAAATTTAAGTCTTTAGCTACTTTTGATAGAGTAAACACTCAGCACATTTATTCTATCTTTTCATGTTAATAAAAGAAAAACTCAACTTAGAACCTTGTTCTGTCACTTCAAATTATATAACTTTACAAGGTCTTGATTTTGATCCTATAATTAATTTCAATGGGTATGTACATATGCAGAGCTATATGGAAAGATTGGTGAGAGAAGCATATGCTAAATGGAATCAGTTGGAGGAAATTGACGGGGCTTTGTTAAGCCAAGGTATAACATTTGTTCTGATTAATCAGTGTGTTCTGTAATTCATTCACCTGTGCAGAACTATTCTACAATCACAAATCCTATCCCTGAAATTCACTGACATTAATTTATGACTCTATTATAGGTGAGAGCATGGAGCAAATTCCAAACAATCTTCAAGCATCAGTTATAGCATATGATCAGAACGACTACTTTGGTAATACCTCTGCAGAAGGAGGCAACTATGTACCAACCCATAATGCAGAAATTGGGTGCAGTGAGTGGGGTGTGAATGCAACATTTGCCACAACATCCTTAATAAGTGGCATACCTTACAGCTTCACAGATTCACAATCTGACAGTGGCATAAGGCCCTCAGTTGATGGTGCCACAAGGTGGAACTAGGAAAATTTTTAGTACTTGACTTTCAGCTGTAAATAAGAGTTAACAGTTGAAGAATCAAATTAGGTTTAGTGACTTAGTGAGAAGTGTTGACCCATTACATAAACTTTGTGCAGCCTCTCTTGGCTTATATTGGGCTCACTCTCTTTTTCTCTGTTTCTGGTTAGGCCAAGTGAAATTGTCAATGTGCCTGTGTGTTGCTATGTTTTACAATAAGTTCAGCAATCACAAAAAAAATGATGTTTTATGAATGATTAGAAATTATCCAATCCTTTGGTTATACTTTCATGCATTCTTTATCATATCACACAACAAAGGAAAATTCTTCCAAATAAGTCTTTCTAACATTTTGTAGCTAGTTGATGCCACTTCAAGCATCACCAGATCACTTTCCTTGTAACCTGAAACCAACTATAATTGTGTTACTTGTTAATTAGTCCCTAAATAATTCAGTTTATATATAGTCTTTAAGTATAATAAACAAAATGTCTTTAACTTTGCAAAATCAAAGTTTTAGGTAATAAACATGTGTGTGACTCTTAAAAGAAACTAATGTAATCATGAAAGTAGTTTACTATAAACAAAAGGGTTAAACTACAATTTATTTCAAAAGTCTAGTTCATATAGTGATGTTAGGTGGAACAATTTAGTCTTTTTTTTTTCTTTGTTGCATATTTTTTTTTTATTGAGATTTTTCTATTAGATAAACTTAATTGTTTTTATTAATTTTTTTAACTTAGATCGATAACCTACTAAGAATATTATTGAGATCGAATCTAAATCATAACACTACACAACTCTCAACTTCATACTTTTTGAATCTAGAGGTTAAAATCTAAATCATAACACTTTGTCTTAACTTCTTTTTTTATAATATTTTCCTTCTTCTATGTTTTTTTTTTCGATGTGTTTTGTTGGTAAGAATACTAGTTTCGTGCACCTTATTACTCTATGTATTGAACGTCTTTTAAGTCATTGATACTCGAAAACTTCAAAGTTTCATCTATATGACGAGATTTATTATAATTTATTTATAATGTCTGAAAACATGACAACTTCCATCATAATTTTTAAATATTTATAGATTTTGTGTAAAATGTGTGAAAATATGGCAAGTTTTCATCATAATAAACTTTAAGTGTATGGTGAGTTTTCATTATTTCTTTTAAGATATAATACCACTTTTGATTTGAAAGATAGGTGGCATGTTAATATGATTAGAGAATAATTTGTTAACATAAAAAAAAAAGAATATAATTGCAAGAATATAATGTTGTCATTTATTGTCTGATATGAAGTTTTTGAATTTTAATGGAGTTTACTTTATCTCAGAGTGCTTAAAAAAATATAAAGTAATATATGACCCAATTAATGATATGAAGGTGAAACCTAAATACACAACTAATTATATGTCTTATACACAATTTAGTCATATAAATTTTTAAATTTATTTTCGGTCTCTATATTTATGTATTTTTTCAACAGTTATTTTCAATTTAGTTATTTCAATTTCGTTAATTTCATAATTTTTCACATATAATTAATAAAACCACTATAATTATTTTAATTCTTTATCTGTATCATAATTTCATGTTTACTTTGTTAAGTCTCAATTTGATTTATTTTTATTTATTCATTTTAGTTAAATTGGGTCACTTAAAAAACTATTTCCTCTTGGTCTCTTTCCTTTGTATATGCTCCTTTAAAATCATTTTTTGTAAGAAAAAGTAAAAAATATAACATCCATAATAATTGTCTTTTATTCCTTCTGCTGCACACAAACACAAATCCACACACAAACATAACTATTTTTCCATTTTTTTTATATTACTGCTGCAAAATTATTCTATTACTTACTTCTTCAATCAATAGAATTCCTTAATTAAAATTGTATGTATGTATAAATTATTCACCAACTAAATAAATTTTCTGGGTATCTCCAAAAATATTGAACATATTTCAATCTATAAATGTTATTGCACAGAAAAACAAATGAGAGTAAAGAGGAAGGCAAAGAAAGATTATAATTGGTTAAATGTTAGGGTTCAACTTTCTTGTTTCCTATAAAAATCTGAATTTATCTATTTTGTTCTGAAATATAATTTTCATATTTTATAATCTTTCCGAAATAAAAAGGAGTGGACTAAAACTTTTATAGACTACAAAAGAAATACCAGTCAATTTATTGAATTGAATCAAGATTTTTGTTTTGTTTCAAATAGAATGTATTATTCGTTTTAAAACCTCTTTTATATATATATATATATATATATATATATATATATATATATATATATATATTTATAAAAAAAAAATAAACTTTTTTTTTTTTTTTTATATATATATAGAAATATAAAAAAAAAAAATATATAATTATATTTTTTTATATTTATATATATATATATATATATATATATATATATATATATATATATATATATATATATATAAAAGAGGTTTTAAAACGA
>Ga0123342_1000409_pt1 | contig 66854 bp, 30 predicted proteins | sample Turbeawhitnodule_FD_89960 | JGI IMG/M metagenome (GOLD analysis project Ga0123342, IMG submission 89960) | Root nodule microbial communities of legume samples collected from Mexico - Turtle bean Mexico white nodule | ecosystem: Host-associated > Plants > Roots > Nodule | place: Mexico: Nepantla... | reverse complement strand
CAAAACCAGATTACAAACACCACACACCAAAGTAGTGACCTTGAACCCCTCAAGAAACACACTACCTTTGGCAAACCACACCAAGAATGTTGATCTTGAATACCTCAAGAACACACAACACTCATTGGCAACACAAATACAGAAATACAGTAATCAAGGAATAAGAGAATAGAATACACCTGGGTATTACAAAGCTTAAAGTTCAGAATTACTACCCAATCCTATTCCACACACTTCAGAATGATCCAAAGTTCTTTCAAATCTTGGAAAAACTGTTTTGATAAACTCTTTCTCTTACTCCAAGATTAGGAGCGTAAAACTACCTTTATATATACCAACCAAGTGGTCAAAAACATTTAATAAAGGAGCCAATGTAGTTATGATCATTTAAAACATATTAAAACCACTTAATAGAATTATGTTAAGGTTTTCAGAAAAACAATCAATTGTTTTGTTGAAACAATCGGTTGAATTGACTTAACAACAAAGTCAAGTTTTTCAAAACCTTTACAAAAACTGATAAAGTAAAACAACCTGTTTTCGAAATTTCAACATGTTGAAACTACTAAGGTAAAACAACTTGTTGAAATTTCAACAACATTTTAGAAAACTCATCTTTTCAAAAGGTTAAAGATTCAAATGAACTTGGATCATCTTAAGGAGTGAATTAACAAGTTTCAAACAACTGGACAACACACACAAACACCCAGCAGCAAGGTCTTCAAGCTTTTCTCTTGGATTTGGAGACATCAAAGCATCTTGTTCAACAGATGTATCCTTAAATACTTTCATTTCATGATTTTTATTTGCCGATAAAATAATACTAACAACAATAATGACGTTTACAAGCATCTCTCTTTACAATATGTACAACAATAACCGTCACCATAAAACATATTTTTTTATAGTGTAATCATGATAATAAAAAATAAGTTTTTGTGATAAAAGTTAGAAAAACCCATGAAAGATCATATGTTTATTCTAAAGCTCAAAATAACTAGATGCTAGATGAAAATTAGATGTTATAAAAGACTACATAAATATTAAACGACACGAACAAAAGAAATGAAAGTCTAAAAAAGGATAAAGACTAGACACAAAGCATAAGAAACACAAAGTGACTAGATGATATCAACCATAAAAAGTAGATATTATACACACGTAAATATCATAAGACGTAATTTTGAATAAATAGCTTGTATATTATGTATACAATTTGAGAAACAAATGTCAAGTAGATTATAACAAAGTGAACAAATCTTTTTTTATTATTATATGCTCAATTTAGTGTTGCTAGCACTTAAAAAGGGTTTTTAAAGAAAAAGTTGTCCTACGCATAGCAAGTTGAGTGTTACAAAAAAATATGTTTACCAAAAGAAAATCATATTATGATAAAACATTGACACAAGGATAAAGAATCTTAATCCAAACCCCAAAGTCTTTCACAAATGTTTATAAATAAAAAATTTCCATCAAAAAATGACAAGAAAATTTTAACCATTCTATATTACTATTTATTACTCTACATATGCAACAACATTTGAAAAGTTTTTAAGTGAAAAATCATACAAATTATCTATTAGACGGTATAAAGAGTGTCTTTTCTTTGTAAATTCTTCACTTCATGAAGTATTTCGCTCTAGCAAGAAGTGTTTAAAAATCATGTCCTTTCTACTAAGATTTTTCTTGTAATCTCTATATAAACAACTTTTATTGTAAGTTAGGAGTGGTAGATATAAAGTATTTGGGAATTCCAAAAGTGTCTTAGCATCAAAGAATATTATGTTTATTTTAGGGGGAAATAAAGGGATAATTAGGAGTAGTTTTTTGTATACTCAATACAAGCCATGAATGGGATCAAACAATACTTGTAATATTTTATTATTAATGGTGTTAAGAATCCAAGTGTGAGTTTGAGTCTCACATTAAGTAGAAATGAGAAAGTTGAGCAATATAAGGAGAAAGACCCACAAACTTATTGCCTTAATCACTACAAGAAATTCATTAAATAAAAACTAATTTTAGAGAGCAAAATAATTAGTTACTACATTGACTAACTTAGAGATCATTTTATAAATTAAAAAATTATTGATATCTATAGTAGTTTCTATTATTAATAAAAACTAATAGAGTAGTTTCTAAATTAGTATCTAATCATTAGCTATCAAGGTTTTAGCTACTAACTATTTTATATTCTAAATTAGTCTCTATTAGTCTTTTAAAGACTAATTTAGAATCTAAACTATTAGTAATTAAAACCTTGATAGTTAATTTAGATACCAATTTAGAAACTATTTTATAAATTTTTATTAATAATAGAAATTACTTTAGATATCGAACATTTTTAGACTCTAAAATAATATATAATTTAGTCAATATAGTGACTAATTTTTTTTATCTCTAAATTTGGTTGTTATTTAATAATTTTTTTGTAGTGATTTGTTTTAGGTTAAAGGTGGTACCATGATCTCTATACGAGTTTGACTCATAGCTCATTGATGTCAAATCTCCTTAGTGTGTCTCCCTCGAAAGATTTAGTAGTGGTATCAAATCCTGGTTCATCTTGGTGACCAACTCGAAAAAGTACGTGGGTGAAGAATCATAGACTGTGAACTTCTTATATTGAAAGTCTTTCTAGTACGGGTTTCAACAAGTGTGGCCCATTGTTGTGATAAAATGACAATACAAATAAAGGGAACTAGTTAACTATTTGTGGTTGAAAACGCCAATGTGAAAGATACTCACACTCGAGGAGGAGGTTGTTAAGAATCAAAGTGTGAATTTTGTAAACATTACAATCAATTAGAAAATAATTTAAATATAATTTATAAGATAATTATTATAAAAAAAATTATAAATTAGTATATATGATATTTTTATAATTGACTAATGGTGTAAAAAATGTTTACATTATCTATGTATTTCAATTAAACTCTTTAAAAAAAACTTATGCCGTCCTTTTGAAATTGTAATAGGAAGGTAGGCTTCCAAATATATATATATATATATATATATATATATATATATATATATATATATATATATTAATAAACAACTCTAATTGTACAGGTGGATAGTACTTTATAAGACTGAATATCACATGGTTAACTATATTCATCAATAATATTCATATCTTGCATCTATAAATTTGCAAACAATGGAAATACAGTGCTTTAAAATAGGAGAAATTCTTACTATACCAAACTGAGGAACTTCATTTATTCATGAAGGATCTTCTCTACCATTAAGCAAAGCCAACAGAGTGAAAGATGACAAATTGAAGTTTCCCTTTATTACATCACTCCATATTCCTTTACCTTTCCACATTTCACTTAACCCTTTTGTACTTCAAATGATTTCAGCACTATGTCTGTATTACCATATTTGGCAAAGTAGTGAGAGTTGAAATCTTTGTAGTTGAAGGCCTTATAGATTGGAGGGTGATGTTCATCAGTGAGAGCTTCTGCTGGCTCTATGATACATTCATCTGAAGGAGCAACGAAGAAAGCAGCAGAGGTACGTGTATCATGTGAATTTGTCACAGCACGGTGCTCAGCACTTATTAACTTTCCATTACTTATTACCTGTATTCCAATGTAACACATCAACAAAATTTTCCCACCGCAAGTTTAGTGAAAGAAATTGCAACTTGAAAAAAAATAACAAGTGGAAACATACAAAGTTTCTAGCAGTGTTATTTTATATATCTGTGTTTCTCCATCATGCACATTATTTATCACATCTCCAATTTTCTTGATGAAAGTGTTTGATGAATTAAGAGAAATGTACCTGCAACTGGTAGCCTATGTTTATCACAAATGCATTGGGAATAGGCTCAACTGCGATCCAGTTTCCATCCTTGAACACTTGAAGGCCACATACATGATCTTGGAGTAAAATGGTTATGAGATTAGGATCTGAGTGCTTTGTTATTCCCAGTGCCAAACTTGGTTCAGGGCATGGTGGATAATGATTAATTGAAAGAAATACAGACTCAGTAAGACCCTTCTCAAAATATCCACACTCTAGACCAAGCCCTTCACTTATCAAACTCAAGATCCTAGAAGCCAACATCTTTACTTCAACTGAAAACGACCCAACACACTCTCTGCAAAAGATGAACAAGACTACTGTAGAAGACAAATCATTTAAATATTTACACAGCTAAGACTTGAACTCCATTTATCTGAAAACAACCCTACACTAGTAGTAACTATTTGATTGAATAGAACTTTTTAATTTGAATGCAGCAAAAACAATTCTTCAACTCAAATGAAAAGATTCAAGTTTTATAATTTCCCACTTTCATTTACCTGTATCTAGATGGATTTTCAGGCCAGAGGTGTTGCCACTGCTCCAAAGGATGACATGGGTGCCTAAAATTGTCTCTCCACAGATGAACCTTTTCAGTTGCATAATTGACACTGCTAGTGAACATCTTGCATTTCTTGGAAGGATCATTTGAACACAGTTTCTGCTTTTCCTCTTCGGGCATCTCAAATAACTCCTTGAAAACACTTCTTACTTCGTTCATCGCATTCTCGGAAATTCCATGATTGATAACCTGCTCTAATCATACATATAACTTTCCATTAAACATTACCATACCATAACATGTTCAACTTCTGCATAGAAATATTAATCTTTACCCAAAATAATATCATAACAGCAATAAAAAAAAATCATTATCTGAACCTGAAAGAATCCAAACTCCTGAGAAGCTTTGATAATTTTCTGAATTGTGTTGGTTCTATCACCATTTTGTGCTTCACTGAGATCAATTACAGAAATACTGCTGCTAAAGGGGATTTTGAGGTCTCCTGGTCTTAATTCTGGTGGGAATATGTAGTCCCCAGGGAGAGATTCATGATTGAACCGGCTTGAAAGAAGTTTATCCATCTAATTTTAGTAGTTTGGTTGTGTTTCACCAGTGAGACTATAAAGCCAAAACTGGATGTCTTGATGTTGAAGAGGAACAAGAAAAATACATGTCGTGAATTTCTATATCCTTTTGACTCTACTTGATGAAAACGTTGATCCATCAAGTACATTAAATTATTAATAAAGTTTCTTTTGACACGTTTATTAAAATAAAATATTATACTATAAAATAATAATTTTTTTAAGTATTAATCGATGTTAAGGTATTTTTCTCAATTCATAATATTAACGATTGATTTAACCAATGAAGTATATATTTTGAGACCCAATTAATATGATTTATTCCTTATTTTTGCAGAGAATCATTTGCCGGCTGTCTAATTTTAAAAAACTATATTATTTTTTATGTTGGGTAGTAAATCAGAAATACCTCCGATTTTGTTTGGTCCACGATTGATATCTGATAGCTAAAATAATATAATATTTTTGTATAAGGCTTAGAAAATTATCTCAAGAAGATGTTTCTCAGGCTACCAGACTTTTGTTTGGCCGGCCCAACCCATATTAAATTGAAGACAAACAAAAACAAACTGCTGCTGTTGATAATGATTGAAAACTTGAGACTCTTATAAAAATAATTTGAAAGTCACAGGGACTGTTATTACTACAAATCTTACCACTCAATCAGATATTATCTCATTATTAAAAGAGTGTGTGAAAGGCATTGGCAGTGAGAAGTTGTTCCTAATAAATGTAATAATATTGTATGATTAAGGGATAACATAAAATATTTTGCAGTGTGTGAACGTTGAATCCAAACAAAGATGCAGTAAAAAGTTTGTCCCCCGAGAACTCTGTTAAAAGAAGAATAGTTAGACAAGAGAAGCCCTGTGAGCATGATGTGTCATAATTTTTCATATTTTCATGTTATTTGATGTTATTGTGAAGGATGAATGTGATCTGATAACATGTTGAGTGATTAATTGTGGGGTGGTAGGGCCATCATAGATATCAGATGTGATCTCACTAGTGAGATTGAGGAGGAGGCAAGGTTCATATAAGAGAAAAGAGAAACCTCCAAGAATAAGTAACCCATTGAAAACAGACCAAAACATGCTACAAACATTGACCCCTCGTGCTTCTCTTCATCTCACAACTTTTTTTTTCCTTCTAATTAATCACCACATGTGTCTTTCTTAACCTGTTGTTACTTACAACTAATCCATTTCTTCTTTCATACCTTTTATTTACACTTTCCTCAACTCTTCTTTGACTAATAATATCACTAATATAATATCATTTCTCTTATTAATGTAATTCACTTGCTGGCATGACTTTTTTTTCTTTACTTAGCTATATCATTTGTATTAACATGGTGTGACAAGATTAACAGATAACGTTAATCTTTGATCCTAATCTACATTCAACCAAATAAAAAAAGGTAACTACGTTAGTCAAAGCTATTTATGAAGTGATTCCCATATCTCTCATTCACATCTTTGCTTATGGCACTGAACAAGAACCACTCCTACAACAACAAGCTTGGATATGAAGCTCTCCCACCCATCAAAGCCCAGGCTGAAACACTCCAACACCCCCCACAACCTGCTTCATCAGACTATACTTTTCCCATATTTGTTATTGTTGTGCTCAGTGTCTTGGCCACTGTTTTGTTGCTCCTCAGCTACTTCACTTTCTTAACAAGATACTGCTCAAACTGGCGTCAAGTTAACCCAATGAGATGGATTTCCCTCCTGCGAATGCGACACAATGAGGATCCCTTCATAGCATTTTCTCCTGCTATGTGGAACCGAGGGCTTGATGAATCTGTCATCAGAGAAATCCCAACGTTTCAGTTCATAAAAGGAGAAGGTGAGGACCAAAGTGTGTATGGCTGTGTGGTTTGTTTGGCTGAGTTTAAGGAACATGATGTGCTAAAAGTTCTTCCCAACTGCAACCATGCCTTTCATTTGGACTGCATTGATATGTGGCTTCAGGCCAATTCCAATTGCCCGCTTTGCAGATCTAGCATTTCAGGCAACTCACACTGTCCATTGGATCATATCATAGCTCCAAGTTCTTCTCCTCAGGATTCTCAGTTGCTCTCCAATATGGGTAGTGATGAAGATTTTGTGGTTATTGAACTGGGGGGAGAGCCTGGAGCAGTGCTTCCACAGGTGCAACAAGAGAGGAATGACTCAAGGGGAAGCTTGGCACATCGAAACCACTCTACAAGGAAGGTGGAGCACTTGAAACCAAGGAAGTGCCACCATGTTTCCATCATGGGTGATGAGTGTATTGATATCAGAAAAAAAGATGACCAGTTTTTCATTCAGCCAATTAGAAGATCTTTCTCAATGGATTCAGCACATGATAGACAAACTTACTTGGATGCTCAAGTCATAATACAACAAAACAGGCATCAGAATGAGGCTAGTGCAAGTGAGTACTGTAACAGCAAATGTAGAAGAGCATTCTTCCCATTTTGTTATGGAAAGGGATCCAAAAAGACAGTTCTTCCTTTGGAAAATGATGTTTAGTGTGAGAAGGTTTTCCTTTCTTTTTCATCTCTTGCGTTTTTTGGACAAAACCTAGATGCAGTTATAAAAATATGTTGTTCTTCCATCAGAATTGGAGTTTGTATTATTTTCTACTTTCAGTCATCAAAATGGAGATCTTCAAGTTTGGGTTGGCTTAGTCATTCAAATGAAGCAAAGATCTTTGAATCCCAGTGGTGAAAATTGGCAGAAGCAAATGCTGAGTGTAGAGTGACTTTTGCAATGATAGTGACTTAGTGAGTCTGACAGTGGAATTGTTGTGAAAAAGAAAATCAAAAAGCTTTGCTTTTAGAATAAGTAATTAGTACCTTGCTTAAATTACAAGGCGTGGGCATTTTTCTTTTCTAAAGTTTGGTTTTACCCTGAGATGAATGTAAATTATTGTTAGGAGTGTATCACTTTCACACTGATTGTTTTCACTGGGTACACTAGTACTTGGGAATTATAATTCCGGGTCCTTCTTTTCTGCATGCTATGATGCTCATTATTCCATTTCCTTTATTTGATTTGAGTGCATTGTATTTGGGTCCGGATAATGTGTATGGGGGTAGAAGAAGCAAGCATGTGTTATAAGTAGAAGCTATTTATTGGAAGCCAGAGAGCATAGGACCCAGGCAATGAGCAACCATAAGTAGAAGCATGAGAAATGTCTTTTGTTGAAATTATCACTAATACTACCTTTTTGCCTCATTGCAATCATATGGACAAGGGGCAACTGCATGATACAGCATTCAATGTAGCTTAATTTTTTAACACTGTGCTTGTCCTTGTCCCTTTATAGGTCCTAACCACTATCTCCCCGTGGCTAGGCGTTAGTCATCTTTTCTAATGTCACAACTTTTCAGGAATGTTGCAGCCAGCTGATTTATGCCAGAGATATCACCCACAAATCAAAAAACTGCAATCCTACTGTCATAAGGATACTGATACAAAATAACTAAGGACTTTAATTTTTTTTTTAATAATATGTGTACTTGTAATGGCTAAGAGAATACATGCAACCGACAATTGATTTCTATCCTTCAGATTGTAGGATCGTCAGGCTGCGGACTGGTATAATATGTAAATAGTTCTCATGGTTAGATGAAGCTTTGCCATTTACAATATGTTTTGGAAACTCCATTCATGAATACTTCTTCTGTTACTTGTTCACCATCTGTTAAAATTACCTTCTCAGACATAGGATTCTATTAAATGTTTTAATCAAATTTCTCCTAATAACTTTCACTTACAATGCTTTAATCGTAAGAGAAACATTATGGTTACATTTTTTAACTGTTTATTTGTAAAACATTACACCATATCTATACAACAGATTCTGTAAACAGTAAAAAAATAAGAGAGTCATGAACAGTCTCAATAAATTTCAGTGTCAATAATGTTCTTCGTTATTTAATATTTCGTCCATTTTAAAATAATGGTCATTTAAAATTATGACACACTGAGCTAAAAAAATACCCCATTGATATTGTAGTAAGTACATTTTAATATCCTTCTTCGTGTTAGAAGAAATAGGAATCAATATTCTAAATGCGAGTAATCCTAGTCCCTTTTGAAAGGGTATTCATCAATTCAATAAGATTCCATAAATTCAACTATTCTAAGCAAGAGACATGTTTTGATGTTTTTATCGCTAAATTCCAACTGAACTAACTACAATTTATTTAATTCTCATTCTTCATCTTCTTGAAGTAGATGGTTTTCAAACATCTAAATTGATACATTTTAATATTTAACTTTTATTTTTATACTTTTTTTAATTTTGTTCTAGTTTATCTAGCATTACCAAATATCTTAATTGTCATGTTTATTATATAACATTTCATCATATTTTAGAAAGAAAAAAAAAAAAAAACAATAACTATAGAAAAGCAAAATAATAAATAATTATTATAAAAATAATAAATATTTTTACCTTACATCAAAATTAAATTTAAAAAGTATATAGAAACAACCAAAAAGTAAACATAAAAAGTTAATATATTATTTTTATCACAATCCAATAACCTGAACCAAATCAACATATCAATACAAAAATATCCAAACTCCAAAGCAAATCAATCAAATTAAACACTATCAATTCAAATTTTACTCCAATATAACCCATGAACACTAGCAACATTATAAAACAACTAGCGAATGAAGTATATTATTTGGAGAGGAATTTCCATATTATTAGTGACAAACAACTGAGTACTGACTTAGAATTTAAAAGAAAAATAAAATCTAAATGGTATAATGGCAAATCCAAAATATATATGATTGAGGTATAACAAATTAATTTCAGTAATTACCCCACAAATCTGTGAGGAAGCCTCAAAACTGGTAAACAGTTACCAGTATCATAGAAGTTCATTACAATGAGGAATGGCAGTGTCTTCTAAACTGCTGAGGATTTATGTCATGATTCCAGCTTGGAGTTCCTGGATGTTGCAGGTGTTTTCCCCAACGGCAAAGCCTTCATAGGAAGCTCATTTGCAGAGGGACCATGGGCCTTTTTCTTCAATTGTTCAAGAAGCCTATGGGCTTCTCTAAGTTCATCTTCTGCAGTTGCTCCATGGCTTTCCCAAGCATCAATGACTTGCTGTTGAAATTCAATTGCAAGGGCATAACTGCAATTCCAAGATTCAACTGTTTAGAAAAGTATGAACTTATCCCTTTCGTCAGATATGCATGATGTATCAGATACCCCAGAGGGACAACAGAGAAAAAATAGTTACAGGAACATGATTGTGCATTCCATTCACCTAATAGGAGGGTTTTGCTACATTTTATATCACTACTAGAGAAGCTGAGAACTAAGAACAACTAAATTCAAATATAATTGCATTCCTCCCAATTCCTAAAATTATCGTAAAATAGGTAAAATATATCCATCAATGAACAAAACTAAACAATTTCAAGCCTCTTAGGTAACCAGGTAGAACAGCTAAAATCATATTACTCCATCTCACAATGACTGCAATTCTAGCCATCTAAAAATTTCTCAAATTGACTGATGTTTTCACATTCCAATGAAGTAGTAACTTTTTTTTCTTCCTAATTTGTCATCCAATTAATTATTTCTCTATCTCCATTAAAATAATGCATCCAACTGAACCACCCAAGAAACTTTATACATAAAAGGTAGCTTACCAAAAGAAATTAACTCGTCAATCTTTTAATTAACACGACATTTTGCATTTACTAGCAGAAATATGGAATAACACATGCAGAGATGGTGGCAAACAGATTCTCCTACAGGCCCTTATATTCTATATCCATCCATTGTGTGGTCATCAAACAACAATTGCACCACATAGATATAATTCTAACGTACATTCCCAGTATAGGATCATTACATAACAACTTCAAAAATAAAATTCTGTAGACTAAATAAAATAACATTGGCAATGGCACTCAAACTGACCAAGCTCAATCATGAGATGTGTTAGGCTGAAAATTCAGAACAGAAGCAAAACGTGTATGGTGTCTACATTTGCAGCCTTTCCTAAGGACATAATCCCTTTCTTTCAACTCAATTACATTCTATCTCACATTTGAAGAATAGAACTCTACAGTAGCCCCAAATCAGAAATCCTGTGCTAAGTACAAAACACAGGATAATGGTTTACAAATTAATTCATTTTTAGAGTGCAATAAAGTCTAAAATGTAGTTTGATGAAAAATAATAAGAGGGCGAGTGGAAGACACAAAGTATAGGACTATGAGTGTTGCATAATTCTTATAAGGAAGCTGTCAGTAAACATAATGTGAAAACACAAGAAGACTTATTAATCATCACAAACTCTTCTCTGTAATAAATTATTAAAGGAGAATGCATGAGAATTCAGCCATCCAGGTATTCACAAGTCCAAAACAGTAGTTCTAATGGAATCTGGATAGCACGGTAATGGGTATATGTTCAAAAGTATAGTGTTTAGAGTTTAGATAGACCCGAAAAGTTACATCAGATGCAGTACATCATATACTATTCTTAGAAAGGGGACTTAAAGTTTAACTCGATTCATTATTCAACTTCACAAAATCGGTTCGTAAGATGAGTTTTGCACCTATTTATATATTATAATTTCATATCTCTAGTCGATATTAGATCTCCAACATACCCGACTCATGTCAAGAAATGGACATCTCGAGCGTGAAACTAAATATTGGTGAGTGGTCTAATAGCAGGTAGAACGATTGTTCCACCAAATCTTCCAAGGATAGACTCTAATACCAACTTGAGAAAATAAACAAAAAGAGAACAGAGCTTAAAAATGTCTCCCTTGGGTGCTCATTTTATATACAACGGATATGTGACAAAATGATGGGAAAGGAAAGAGTAAAAGACAAATAATCCTAGGAACAGATAGGTACTACCCAAAAGCTGTTTTTGAATAAAACCTACTTAACCTATTCTAACAACTATCATAAGTGCACACAAAAAAATTGTTCCCATAATCAACAAATAAAGAGAAATGATATCAACATATGAAGTCAAAACAATAAAACCAGTCATACCTTCCCATCTCGCCATAAGATTTTGAAAGATTCTGGCATGCTTCAATTGTATCAGCATGATGTGAACCAAGAGATACATCCATGATATCCTTTGCTACTGCAAACATTTGTGCTGCTGACTGGGGTCTATCCAACTCTAAATACGCTGCCCCCAAGTTGTTGTAGATATAACCCACTCCAAAATGCTTGGGACCAAAGCTATCTTTCAATCTTTCAGCAGCACTTTCTAAATAAGGAATAGCCTGCTGCACCTTGCCTGTCAACAACAGTAACCAACCTATTCTTGCAGAAACACTCCCCTCCGAGTGCTGCTCTTGTGGCTGTTTCTCAAGCAAAGCTAGTGTTCTCTTCAGCAACAGAATCGCAGTTTCAAACTCATTCATGGTTTCATACTGCATTGATATCTCCGAGTATGCCTCGGCTACTTCCACAGGTGAAATCCGTTCTCTTTTTTCAAGAATCCCAAGTGAAACCACCAAACACCTCTTGCACTCCGCAAACTTCTCTTGATTACACAATGCTTTCGCCATTGACACAAGCACAAGTGCTCGAGTCTCACTATCCTTCTCCGTCTGATGCACAACACCATTCAAAGTACCAACGGCCTCATCATACCTTCCCAGAGCAATCATCATATTTGCAGCATCAATCTCAGCGCGCAACAAATCTGCACTAAGATTCCAATTCTTCAAAATTCTCTGCGCCAAAACGTTCTGCTCCAGCGCCTTCTCGTGCTCCTCCAACCCGCTATACACAATCCCAAGAAGCTTCCTATCATGGGCAACCTCCACTGAGTTCTGCCCCAACCCCTTCGTATGAATGTCCAACGCCTTCAAACAAAAAGGAAGCGCCTCCTTAAAGTGCAAAACCGCGACATAAGCCTCAGCCAAGTCACGGTTGGCCTTACCCAACTCCCCACTACCCTCTTCAAAAGTCATTTCCTTAATCTCCAAACACTTCCTAAGATTCTCAAGAGCCTCCTCCCTCCTCCCCATGGCATTCTTAACATTGGCCAATTCAAGCTGCACAGCATGCAGCACAGGCCTCACATCAACACCAAGACCCTCATCCTGCAACCTACCCAACACCCTATTAGCCCTATTAAGGTACCCTAAACTATCACTAAACCTTTTCAACCTAAAACTAACAGACCCCAATAACTGCAAACACATGGCAACAGGTAGAGAAGGGCTGGTATTATCTTTATCCAAAGCTTTCAAAGCTCTGTTAGCAAAGGAAAGAGCTTTCTCGGGATCCTCACCTTCGTGATCAAGTTTAAGGCCAATTTTCAAAGAAGCCAAGCCAAGCTCTCTCTCATCGAAAACCTCTTCCATGTTACGGAACGCCTTGAGCATTTCTTCGGTGGTTTCTGCGGATTCAAAAGTCTCCTCAAGCTGCGATTTTTCCATGATTTTGCGCTGTCTGGAGGGGATTGGAGATGTTTTCTGGACGAGGGTGCCCATGTTTCGAAATGGGGTGGTGACAAACTTGTTGGGTCGGACCAGTAACTCATGGGTTTTGGTGCAGCGGTTGAAGGGCGCATCGGAAGCGTACGATTTGGAGAAGGAAGAAATTGATCTCCGACGAGCGAGGAGAGACAACGAATGCCAAAGTTTTTTCATATTTGTGAATTGTGGAGCTTTATCGTTCACTTCAAGTTTGGGTTAAACCTTCGTAAAACCCTCCATTGAAGGGAAGGGAGAGAAAGGAGAATGTAAAAGGGAAGGAAGGGAGTAGAAAAACATTGCAAACGCTGTCGTTTTCTCGTATGTTACATGTTTTATCTCAAAAATATAGTTCAAACTTATGCTGTGCTTCGCCTGAATGAGTTGGGAATTTAAAGACTTAAAATTGGTTAATTTTAACTTTTGGTTCTTGTTAATTTATTATTAAAAATTACTTTTACTAATATTCATGAATAACTTATGCATTAACGATAACAATTCTAAATAAATAACATCTCATAACAATGACAAATTATGTACCTCAAAATTCATAATTTTCTAAATTATATTTTATTTTTTATTTTAAATTTGAACTTAGAGACAAAAAGAAATAAAACTCAGTTAGAAAGAAAAATAATTTTTTTAAAGAAACGAATATCATCATTTTTTATTATTAAATTTTCAATTAATTCATTTTATTATCTCAAAACAAGTGTACACTATATAACTATTACAAGTTTTAAATTTTGTTTGGAATAGAGATATTTTTTATGTTAATTTATTCTTTATTTTTATAATCATAATAAAATTGATATAATAAGTTTGAATTTTTAAAAAATTAATGTTTTTTTTTAAATTATGCTAGAATTATATTAAAATTTTAAAAAATTTAATAAATATTTTTTTAATAAAATACTTCGTTTAATGAATATACTGTTTAGACATTTCAATATTGCCACAAATCATTAAAATAACTTTTTATCATAAAAAAAATAAAAATTTGCATTAGGAACTGTCATTCATCCCATTTGTCTCATGCACCACTTTTGTGTATTTTTTTACAGACGACTTTAAATAAATAAAAAACTTAACATTATTTAACACTATATAAAGTTATCCTCAGTGAGCACGACTTCTTCGGTCTCCACCAAACCAAACTCGTATGGTGTCTAAGTAACTTTTGTGAAAAATTTTGCAACTATATTAAAGAAGTATTAGAAAATGATGACTTCTTAAAAATGACGTAGCACTATCGGAATCCAACTTATCATTTTATTTATGTAATTTGTTTCAAATATGTCCATAAAAGCAAAGAATAGTTTTCATTTTCACAATCCCAAATTTTTATATCATCAAATTATAACTCCTAATACTATTATTTTAATTTTTTTATATTATTTAATTATAAATTTATTTTTTATTATATATATTTATTTTTAAACTCATCCTATAAAAAAAATAATATAGCATAAAAGATTCTTAATCTATCATTTTCCCATTTCACATAAATAATGTAGAAATGAGAAATGAGGACTAGACATGGGAACTCTTGCATTCCAGAGACAAAGAACCAGCTAAAATAAATAACGAAGGGCAAAGTCATAACTCAAAAGGTTCAGTCAGTGCTTGAATTTACAGTGGGATTTTCTAGGGGGGGCTGCAATAAACATCACCAAAATGAAGACTCAATTCTCTTGCATCTAAATTATCTGCTTGTGCCATACTAGATTGCTCGTGATAATCTCCCCCGTACAAGTATTGCTTCTCATCGTGATCTTCTGGCCAGTTATCAGAAAACTTATCATGGTAATTGTCTGGTGTTCGGTGATTGAAATCTGGTGGCTCCAAAAACCTAGGTTCCTGACATTGATCTTCTGACCCTCTATCGGAAAATTTATCGTGGTAATTGTATGTTCTTTGGTGATTGAAATCCGGTGGATCCATAAAGCTCGTCTGATCATGTTCAATCCGGGGTTGACTTCTATGCCACCAATGACTCCTGGTAGTGAGAGGCACATCAATGGAATGTGGATCATCAATTAGGCTTTCCTTGAAGATGGAAGTTGATGTGGAAGCCCCTAGATATGAACCAGCACGTTCATTGCAAAACTTGTTCATGTATTCTTCATATTCATGTTCATTTTGTTCCAATAAGGAAAGCATCCTATCTGGGGAACGATGCTGAGTTACTTCAGAATGATTAGTTGAAACGTGTCTGGGAGTTGCATAACGAGGTTGGGAAATGTAGTACCAATCTAAAAGATAAGGGTGATTGTTTCGATTGCTGGTCACAAAAGTACCATGTGACATTCCCCTGGATGTAAAACTGTTTCTGTCTCTATAGCTTCCCATGTTGGCATCATCTCTCCATGGTCTGAGGGGGTCAAATCCATGTCTGTTTACATGGTCTGTTAATTTTTTGTCTCTGAATGTTCTCAGATTTTGTAGAAACTGCTTTCCCTCAGCATTTGGCTCCCAATAAGGGTAACTACTCTGGAAGCTGCAATGACAGCAGAAGTTAAACAAAACTTTTAAGTTATCTCTGGATGTATATACCAAACTCCATCTAGAGAAAACCTTCTTACTCTCTTTCTCCTCATTTGCTACTCAATATTATCATAATTAACTTTTTCAGCCTTACTTTATCTTCCTTTACACAACATACATATATATGAAAATAGAATGTAGTGGAACTTTTTAAAGATCAATCTCATGACTGTAATGAGTTCTGCCAAGAACATACCTCAAGAATGATTTCTCCAACTTCCCCTGAGAACTCCTCTGGCTACGAGGCACATTAAATGGAGAGCCATAACTTCTGTTTCCATGCTCTTGAAAATTGAAGACACTAAAGCTGATAAAATAAAGAATAAAAGATAAATAATATGGTTTGCTTACCCTGGACAAATTAACATAAGAAGTCCCAAAAACACAATTAAATGATGAAATCATTGCATTGCATGCCAACCTGCAAACATCACCAACACCTTCGACATATACAGTATAATTTTCAATAAACTGCAAGATATCATCAACCCGCTGCAAAATGAAAACAAAACATATTTAATATACTAAATGGTGTATAAATTAAGATATAATTCTATTCTTCTGCATAAAAAATAGGGAAACTTATTATGTCCTAGTACAGCAATAACCTCTGGGGCAACAAACAAAAGCAAGAATGGAGTAACGAAAATTGAAGTCATCTCCTCAAGTAACATCATCACACTATACTGCACCACCAAAAAAAATATTATTAGCATAATAAGTAGTATTGTAGTAGTTCAAAACTATGTTATAATGAACACAATGACAACATAGAATGGTGGGTCTAGTTTAATGTAAATGTTTTAAACCGACATCCGAGTACCTGGAATAAGGTTTCAAACTCATTCCGGACCATTTCAGTACTTTCTTTGCCCCGCCATCTCTTGGGCATATAATGTGTATGGTCAACTACTGTTGACATTGTTCCTTTGGGATCAGTGACTAAAAGCTCCTTATCTGTAAATGCAGCCCATCTAAGAGCATTTATAGTTCCAAAAATAGCAGCATACCACAGCAAGTTCCGACCAAATATCTGCATTGATTTTTTGTTTAAAAAAGAAAAATTATTATTAATGACAGTCATGAACTCTGTGCAAATACTCTTTGGCAAAGAAGGAAAAAGATATTATTACATGACCCTCCAGCAGAGACTCCTCTAAAAAAGCAAGGCTGATCAGAATCCCAACAAAGCCACCAGATACAAATGAGATGAATTTTGCAATCACAGATATGATTGGTGAAGGGAATTGCTTGATATAGTTAGAAGCATGAAATACACTGGTATTCATCCGATGCTTGAACAAATGATCAACCTATAAAACAGGTTATTGCTGAGCTTGGAATTATAACCAATTTCTAATAGTAATGGTTAATATATAAATAATACCACTTCCAAATGTAATAATTTTATCGTGAAACTACAATAAAACGCATGCAACAAAATTTCCAACCTGTCGTATACAACATAGTTTAGTTACTCATTGGATTTCTTCAATAATTCCATTCATTAATTAATGTGAAAGTAAAGAAAACAGCACCTCATTGAATTCCCTAAAGACCCATCGTGACAAATTTGACCATCTTCGAGATGATATTGTGCTAGGTTGATTATAAAATTGCTCAGCGTACCTCAGAAAGAGATGTGCCAGCATGAATATGACAAGAAATGGAGAAAGTAAAAACATTGCAATCCCTACTACCATAAGCCTTTTCTTTAATGTCTTTGAATCTGACACAAAATTCTTTCTGACACAAAAGTTCCTGCAGACAAAGCACATTCAAAGGAGAAAACGAACATCAAAAACACAATAGTATAATTAATATTAGGCTTAAACATGTCTTTGCTTAGTTTATCTTCTATGAAAGGATCATATTATATCATATCATATCATCATGTGCTATTTTATTTTATATTAATCTTATTTACCACATCACTTTTAATACTTTTTCAAGTATTGTTCCAAGACAAAGATCTGATAAAATTAATTTTTTTATAGTTTTTTTTTTTATACTTTAATGCAGTTATAGAATTATTTTTATCATCCAGAATCTGAAATTTAGGACTGTCATCAAATCAGCTTCTAATAGAGATTTCTTTTAAGCTTTAAGATTCTTGCTAAGATCCTTATCTTGGAGATTCAGATTAAGTCTTCTTTAAACTAGTATCTAATTAAATTCAATTTGTTTTTACTCAAAAATTATAAACCTATAATAACTAAAACAAAATGGCAGCATCATATTTTCAAAGACCAAAAACAAACTGGACTTAAGCCTTACAGTTGAACTTATTTTAAACTAGTTGAGTCCCAATTACTGTAGAGAAATGACAGTAAAAGAAACTGCATTTAAACTAGTTGAATCTCAATTATTCTAAATAAACATATCAGAAAGCAGACTTTATTAAGAAGGAGCTCAAAAATAAATAAAAAAGTAGTTAATGAAAGTCAGAGCATTTAATACCTTGGAATCTTAAAAAGCTTTACTTTTCATTTAAAAATCCATAATAAGTTCACCACAGGATAGAAACCCCTTAGCATTTGATAGCAAGAAATTAATATATCAAATACTTTCTTCAATTCTTTTTAGGTGTCGTTTAAGATATTTTCTGAAAAACAAAAAAATGCAACAAATTTTTTAATTTTAATTTCTTTTATAATATTTCTATTTTATTTTTTATTTCTATATCACAATAAATCACACACACATATATATATATATAAACTAATTAAAAAATTAGGTGAATACTAAGAATATAAATGAAATAAGAAATTTATGTATCGAACTTTAAAAATGACAATTAAATAAAAATATATCAAAAGTCCAATAGTTAAAAAAGAAAAATAGAGACTACTTTTCTAGTTCATTTACCTTCGTCCATCTATACATAAAAGAATTAAAAAATAATAATAATACATAATACATAATCCATAACTTTTAAACAATCACATTACAAAATTTTAATATTTTCATATTATTAAATTACAAATTTATCTCTTATTATATATATTTATATCTAAATCTATCACTACTCACATGATCAAAGCATAATTTTCCTTAAAAAAAATATTTTAATAAAAAATAATAATATCCTAAGCCTGTCTTTGTTTCTTCAGCATGCAGATTTTAGATTGTTTAAAACTTGCAAAGTGAGTTTAGACCCAGACGTTCACAAGTTTACTCTATTTCCAGTAAATAGTGCAACAACAAATGTTTATCCTCAAAGATGTCTTTAACAGTTATGATTGTGATTTTATCATTTGGTATCTCACTTTTAATTTTAGACTTAAATATGTCTTAACCAAGCCTCTGGACCTAGTGGTTGTAAGGTTTACCAGAATTGAAGTGTTAATATATTTGGTCAGCAGAAGTCGAATCCCAGGACCACATATTAGTCTTTGGTGACCATATCCATCTTTACTCTCTCATGCTATTGTGATATTGCCATTTGGTACCTCATTTTTATCTCCATAATGGCAATTAATAGCTTTATATCACAATATTTCCAGAATCTTGTTTAAAGTAACCACTGTCACCACAATAAATTTTAATTTTCAACCTGAAACATGCAGAACAAACTCTATTATTATATCAAGTTCTGAGTCATAATTCTGCACCTAAATGGCCCGACCAACCCATCCATTCTAAAACTGGTCAAAAGAGAAAAATGAATAACTACACCTCAGATGATGAAAGACCTTACATTTACAAGTTTCAGGATCAAGTGATACTGAATATAATGATTATGCATGAAAAGGTACTTGTACTATAATTAACATACCAGTCAAACATGCTTTGCAGGATGCACCAATTTAAAGCCAACTCAAGGGTCCTGGTTAGTATTGCACAATATTGTGTTCCGTCAGGACCAGATTTCACTGTTGATCCAGCACCTGGAACCCACTTAGAAATGGGGAAAGCAAGCACACCCTTGTTGAGCATCCCAATCAAGTAGTTCTCCTTTCGCATCAACCTCATCACAATGTCATGAGCAGAAAGATTCTTTACCACACAGAGTTGTTGTGAGTTTTGCAAATTAACAGTCTTTTCAAGAATTGTAGCCCAGGGCATAGTTTGAATTTCGTTATCTGTTAGACGAAGACTGCAAGAAGATCAAGGTAAATTATGGCAGAAAAACTTTAGTCACATACAAAATTTATCAATATATTTCAATTGTTTATCAATGCATACTTACTTGTTGTAGTAAAACTGACGGATTTTCAGTGTATGCTTCAGTTGAACAAAGAATCTCAAGAAGCAAAATATCCAAAAGACAAAAAATATTCCCAGGTATCCAACAATAATAGCTCTGCCTAAAGTTAATGGGGTTAAAGGGTGTTGATGAAGAGCTTCCTTAACAAGATCACAAGGCTCCCTTCCAGATTCAACTGCATTCATTCCACACTTTGCATTACGGAGTCCATTCCAGTCAACATATAGAAAGATAAATCCTGAAAGACATATGGTGAACCCGAGACTCAGAAGTTCAACAATCCACTTTATGATGATGCACCAGAGCCCTTTCTCACAGTAATAGCTGTAAAGCCTTTCAAAGAAGAAATCCAAATCGGCAATTGGTTGCACATTAAGGCTTTCACCATCAAGTAGGCTTGAAGGGCTCTCACTACCTGCAATTGGGATGCTTGTATAATCCGACATTTCAATCTCTGCTGGAACATCCTGAAGTAAACCTTTTCTCTCAGATGATTCACCTTGACGTTTCCAATTGAATGCATTAAAAGCACTAACATCTCTTGGCCAGTTAAACATTTTTCAGACAGACAATTGGCATAAAGAGACCTAAATGTTCATTACAGGATTCTACAAACACAACAGAATCAATATTAGCCTTCCATTCTAGAGAGAGATATCAAGGGAAGTATTTCATACTCTAGCCTAATAAACTGCCAAATTAAACTAGGAGCACAACTGTTAAAGCTTGGTGTTACTACCAATGCACTGGGTCCATTTTATGTAATAAAAGCTACAAATTTCAAATCCCAACAGAAATATAATCAGCTCAACAAGCACATGAAAAACATTAATTACCAGTGATTTCTAAGCCGTGTTATCTACCAAGAAGCATCCTACCCAACCATTACCATCACAGTTCATTATCAGCATCTTACAAGGACAATGAGGGTAGAAAATTGTATAGAGACATCATGCTAATATATATCTATAATGGGACACATTAGACCCAACCGCAAAGAACTATCATTGCACAGTCTCATTGCACAATATGCCAATGATGCTACAAGTACACAGACTAAACAATAGAATCACATCTACCCGAAACTTGAAGAGGCTGATACAGGTAGCAAATTTCAATTTCACAGGTGAAAAACCATTTGGATTTTCTGTTTGCAAATAAAAAAACAGAAATTCAGAATGGGAAGTGACTGTGGCATAGTATAAACAAATTAGCCAAAAAATCCAGTGAGGCATCAAAGTTACATTATCCGGAAACTTGCACGAAACAAGAATGATCACAACTGAATGAAACCATAACTGCATGAGTAACAAAAATATAGCGACACAAATCAACTGAAGCATCTAACAAGAAGGAAAAAAAAGATGGGAAGAGATAAAATTACATAGAAAATCAGCAGAAAATCAGGAAAGTTGAAAATATAGAAACAGACTCTGAGAGAAAGACTGAGAGTTAAAAATATAAGGTTGGAGAGAATATGATAATTTGTTACTTTTATATTTAATTAAAAGTATATGATAATCTGTTTTGTTAACAGAATATTAAACTGAAGCTGTTACCTTAGTTTTTTTAATTTAATATAAAATTTTAAAAAAATGAAACCAATATTTAGAAATTAAATTTGTGTTTTTATTAATACAGTATTATTAAAACTGTCCACAAGACACCATCAACAACAGATAAGGAAACTTAGATGCAAAAATAAAAAAGTTGATTTCGATTTAGTTGTATTTTTAAATTATTTGTTTCAATTTTAAACCTATTAAGATGACTAGGGAATATTCTATCTATTTTTTTAAGTTAATATTTGACTTTTTTTTTAATAATATTTATTTTATGTAATAACAAATAATTGTTGTTATTTGAGATGTAGGCATAACTATGTCAAAGTATTTATAGTTATACTATAATTCTATCTAGAGGTCATGTAAAATAATAGTATTTTTTTTGGAATTTTTTTTATGGCAAAGAACGCCTTATTGAATTATATGATTTATTTAGTAAGTAATGAATTTTGAATTCTAAATTAAGAAACAAAATATATATTTTTTTTAATAATTTTTTCTTTGATGTAGTATTCCTGTATAAAGTAGATTGATTTGATTTAAAAACATATTATAAAAATATTTAATTTAGTATAATTTTAATTTTAATTAAATTAATTTGATAAGAAAATAAGTAGATTTAATATCAGTTCTCATGTAAACATATAAAAGTTAATCCTTGAGATTTATTATCATGCAAACTTTTAGAAGATTTTGATAAAAATTTGATTTAATACAAATCATCAATTTGAAAAATGAAATTTTTTTAATAATAATCTATAATCAACTAATGAAATAAATAAAATTTTACATGCGTTTGGGAAAAAAAAATTGATTTAACATGAGTCACATAAATGAAGCGTAAAGAATTTAATAATTGAAATTTATTAAATGAATCAATAAAAAACAAAATTTTGGATTAATTTATCTCTTGAATAAAATATACCGAATGCATGGAAGGATAAAATAGATTTATTAAAATAAATGTGTTGATTATACGTTGAAGGGTAAAAATGTTTTTATTTATTGTTATATATATTTATTTATATATACACGAATAATAATAATTTTGTTTTTTGAGACGAATATCAAGGTAAGTTGAAGCCCAAAACAAGAGGCATCTTTTTCTGGGCCGGGCTTATTAGCTTGGGGATTTATAGGGCAACGTTCATTTTTGGCGGGAAGCAACGTCTCTCACGAGACAAGAGGCGCGCAACCTCAGTTTTCCCGCGAAAAAAGTAGTGTATATAAGAATCGACCCTAATTTTTCATTTCCGTACTCACACATCACTGATTCTTCAGCGCCATGGAGAAATTCTCGATGGCCGCGTCCCCTTCTCGCAAAGGCAGATCCAAGAAACCCAATGTCCCAAGCTCCAAGGTCCAATCGCCAAACCCTGTTGGCTTCGCCTCTCAGACGCCGGAGAAACCGCCGCAGCGGATCCGTAACCGCGGTGTCGCGCTCTCAATAGCTGACATAAGAAAAGTCGGCAAAGGGTTGCAGGAAATGAACCGACGCAGTGAAGCGACATCGTCACAGCAGAGCAAGAGTGTGAGGAGACAGATCTCACTGTGGCCTTCTTCTCCCAGTAAATCCAAGATTACTGAAGATGAATCCTCCAAACTTCCTGAAAAGTAACTCTCGTTTTCATTTTTTAAAGTTTAGGATATTTTTTTAAATTTTTTGCTGATATTTGTTGTGCTTTATGGTTGGTGTGCAGATATGAGATTTTGAATCAGTTCTTCGATCGTTTGGATACTTTGATTTCTATGTTCCGCCTGAAAGGGAAGACTCCATCCTTTACAGAGATCAGTTCTAGAATTGAATCTTTAACTGACAGGTACTGATCAATTGGGTTGTTTTTTTTGTTTTTCTTGATGTGCATGTTTTAATAAATTGTTTTTGCATTTTTATTATTTTGGTATTATTTTTAAGTTTCGTATTCGATCATGAAATTGTGTTTTATTTGTTTAGGAGGTTTACTCTTGGGCATCTAGCCCAATTGAAATACATCTTACCTGAGGCTATTGTTCTTAAGAAGTTTCTTGTGCATGACGAACGGACTTGTTGTATGAAGCCCGACATTCACATTTCTTTAAACCCCGAGGCGGTAGAGGCGGTAGAGTCTGATACGAGAGTACAACGGAGGAGAGTGTCGTTAAAGAAGTTGTTTCAGGCGAGACTAAGGGATTTTTTGGAATCTCATCCCGATGTGAGTCACATCCAAACCATTTAGCTGCTTAATGAAATTTTTCCTGAAGCATTTTTTCTATTGGATTGAATTGGATTGAAATTTGCCTTGATTAACATTACTCAGTGGTTGACTGGTTTTGTTCATGATTGTGATTACTGTGCAACATTATTTTGGGTGTGCAATGCTATGATTTCCTAATGGTATAGTGTTTGCTTGAAGTTTCTTTGTTGCTGGGGCCAAGCGCTTGAGATGTTGTATCAACTTTAGTCTTGTCCTCTGTTTAGAAATTCACAGTTTATATGATGATTTTTAATGAATTCAGTTATTTTTTATGATAAGCACAATGAGAATAATTACTTTGTTCTCGATCCCGCTTTTTTTTAGTGAGCAATCACGACCTCAATTGGATCAATTACTTTTTAATCATGCGTATTATTTGCTCTGAATGTTTCTTCTATGTGTAGGGTGATGAAATTCCAGAAGGAACATTGCCTGAGCCATTCAATCGCCCGAAGAAAGATAATATTTTGGACATGTTGGAAACTCGTCTCCCAACAAAATTGTCAACCTGCATGCGCTACATTGACATTGTCAATAATACAGAGTCTGCTGATATAGATGAAAAATTGTTGACTAATGAAAATCTGACAGCACCTTCTCACATTGCTCCATCCTATAGAGCTCGATTCTCTTTGAAATGTAAACTAGATGGAGCAGATGATATACAACAAAATTCTGCATTAGATTCATTACAACCTTCCCCATCCGATTTGGCGTCGGAAGCAGCTAGTTCTGTAAATTCTCCAACAAGTTGCGCTTCTCTGGAATCATCCAGTGCTCCCCTTGCTACTCCAATCAAATCCATTGAGTACACAGAAAACGAAGATGGGGCTTTCACCAGCATTGGTGCCCTCTCAACTCCCACTAGAAAAACATTTGAGGACACAGGAAACAAATATGAGTCTCCCACCATAGATGCGTTCTCTACTCCAGCCAGAAAAGTCATTGAATACACAGTAAACAAAGATGGTTCTCCCAAAATCATTGATGCCATGTCAACACCAACCAAACTTATTTCTACTCCAAGGTTGATGAGTGCCACACCTGCATTGTCTTCACCCAAAAGACATTATATGAGCCCAGATGACCACCCTATCAGTTCTTTGAACAAGTTAGCTAGGCGACCACCTCGGTCAAGGTCATTGAAATTCGACACCCCAGTGAAGAACAAGGAGGCTGTGAATGAAGGCAATGCTGGTGCCTTACCAATAGATGATGACGTTTTTGACATCCTCCCTGGAAAACTTATCCAATCGGTATGCCCTACATAATCGTTATTTATTTATTTATTTTCGCAGTAAACATGTTGCTTGTTTGTATTATAGTCTTTGCTTCTCCACTTATTGTGCCATGAAGCATAGATGAATTATGTAGTAAAACAATATTTGTTTGTCTACTTCTAATTGTTTGTCTACTTCATGAACCCTTTGCATGAGTGAGATCATCATTAACTGTGCCTCTTGCAGATTAGAGAAAAGGAAAGAATAGCGATGGAGGAAAGAGACCCAGATATTACTCGAGCAAAGAAAAGGAAAAAAATAATAGCTAACCTCCCTAGGCTCTTTGATATGATTCGCCTATTGCTTCGACAGCGTAACTGTATCACTAAAGATGAGCTTGTAATGAAGATAATTTCAAGCCACAGCGATATTGTGGACAGAAGTAAGTCTCTGTTTTATGCGAAAGTGATTTAGTATTTTATAGTTTTTCTATATACCAATTTTGTCTGGTTTGTATTCTTAGGTGAAGTGGAAGAGCAGCTAAGCTTGCTGCAAGAATTAGCACCCGATTGGATTTCTGAGAAACAGGTCTCTAGTGGAGATTTTCTATTCTTGTAAGTTGCTTTGGTTTAAGTGCGTTATTTATTTTATATTTACTATCTTAACCATGTACCTTGCCCTTTGTTCTTGTTTTGACTTTATGACTTGTATTTTTTGTAGCATAAACAAAATGTTGAGCGCTGAAACTATTCGGGCATCTCTTGAAGAAGCAACATAGGAAGCAAATTCTGTATTGTAAAGTCCTTGGGCTGCTCCTTGATGCACAATTTATTTTCCTTTAGGAGTTTATGAGGCTGTGCTTTTGTAAATGGTGAGTCGCAAAATAGCCTGATCATTGACCTTTATTTGTACAGGATATTGTGCATCCTAATTTTAGCTGTTCAATATACTTGTCTTTATATTTACTTCATTCTAATTGAACTAAACCGAGTAATGTTGGGTTGAATGTTCAAACAAACAAAAAAATTGTTTTACAATTTTTAAAACGTTATTTTTGTCTTTATGATTATAATTTGGTACATCTTTTGAATAGCTGTATTATTCATGAATTTTGATTGAAAATACTTAAATAAAAACTTAAATTAAAGAAAGAAAACTGCAGTGGACAGATGGAATTCTTGGGTAGGAATAAGAGGTTCACGGGGATTTTTTTCAATCTATATAACATGCACATGGTTCAATAATGGTAGTTGAATTTACCACTTTGTCCCTTGGCCATATTTTCCATCTAAGTGCACATTAAGTCCTAACGTTACATTTAATAATCACCAACTGATCGTGCCGTCAACCAACAACGTCTAGTAATCATCGTATAGCAAAAACATCTTATTTGGACCAGGCATCGTTAATTGGTGTCCTGTGATACGTTCCTCTGCGGTACCTCTTTCTCCATCGCAATCTTTACTTGTGTCCTACATTCTCTCTGCTCAACGTGTGTTGCTAAAGATTGCTGTGAGTTGTAATCCTGATCACTGTCTTTTCCCCATAACAGCAAGTACAGACCAATAATGACAATGACTACTCCCAATAAACTGTAACAGTCAAACACAATTAAAAACTGTTGAATCGAAAACATGATGTTGTGCTTGAACAGTGAAATCTGAAATGTTCTCTACCTGCCCGTGTGGAGTTGTTCACCAAAAAGAAAATATGCCAGGATAGCCACCAAAATTGTTCCAAGGGGATTAAACATACTGACAAAGACGGGCCCTTTTTGTTCTGCAGTCCAGAATTGGATGAATATAATCAAACCGCCACATATAGCTCCCTGCCATAACTCACGTGTGATTATGTTAGAATTCTTTCAAAATTTCATCTTAGTTTTCAATTTCAGCGTCTTAATGTTTTTTACTTACAGCATATAAGATGCAACAGAGTTCCACAGTGGATGTAATGAACCATGCTCTAGGCTTGTGTTGCACGAGTACAGCGAAGACAGCAGACTGTGCTGCACCCATGCAATTTATCCAAGCTGTAAGTGACAGTTGTGCTTGATATTTCTTCGCTATGATTGCCTACAATCAAGCAAAAACCACGTGCATACATTTTAAACTCTTCCAAATCTATGAATGCATGTATATTTAAGATAAATGGTATTTTAATCCCTTGTAAGCTTTCTGAAGCTGCTTCATGAAACACTGCACAATTTTCCATGCTGTGAATAGCTTGATTATAGATAAATAAAAGTACCTGTAGTATGAACCATAAAGACCATGATATGCAACTTGCACCAGCCAAAAGTGATCCTTTAATCCAGTTATTATGAACAAAATTGCCTCTGACATGGAACGGGGCACCCCGTAAGCTTTGTATCGTATGCCCTTTATACAAAGTCATTATGAATGCACCAAACAAAGATAACATGGTTCCAAAAACTTTAGCCACTCCACGAGGCTTCTTAACATCAACAACCTCTAATCTGTTTACAAGATTCATGAAAGCAAGAATGAAAATAGTCAAAAATAGAACTCTACTTTCGTAGTCAGACTTTGATAATATTAACTTCAGCTACTCACCTGAGTGCAACTGCAATTATAAAAGTGAGGGATGAGATTGTGTTAGTCATGGATGCATCAAAGGATGGAGTGGTATATTTCAAGCTTGCGAAAAACATGTTCAGGGTAAGACTGGTCCTGTTTTTCACAATGAAGGAAAACAAAGATAAATGTAAGTTTCTTCCTGAATTGGTTAGACTAAATTGTGTATTTCTGTGAAAGCTCGTGACTTAAGAAGAGTACCCGAAGAGGGAAAGAAAAAATAGCTCAATGAACATTGTCATAGTCAACTTTGGCCATAATTTTCTGCAAAGAAGGAAGTTAGATATGAATGATTGGTAACACTTGAAGATGAAAATGTGAGATCAGAGCGTATGTTCTTTTAATCAACATACAATGTCATAGGTCTAGCATGAGTACTTCTTCAAGTGCTGAAACATAACTTGCTAGTTGCTAAAATGGAAAAAAGTACTTATATGCAGTATAAACTATGAACTAGCATTATTCTTGCAAACTTTTGAAGGCAAGAGCATGTACAACAATCGGAAGCACATGACACACATATATGGGATGTACCTTTCACGAACATAAGCAAAAGGAAGCACAACTATGCCCCCAACAACATGCCTATAGGTAACAAAGACATGAGGGTTCATCCCTTTGTTTAATGAAGCCTCTACTAGGAAATAGAGAAACGAAAGAAGCAGCTGAATTACACACATGAGAAGGTGAGGCTTGAATTTCACACACATCACCCCAAATGCACGTTCATTGTTAGACATAGCTTAAGAATGCTGCACTAAACTTAGGTCTCCCTGGTTATTTGTGAACATGGGATGCAAATATTAAGACTTATTTATACACATGCAAGATCTTTTCTCATAATATTCTTGCATATTTGTCTCAACTTTAAACTGTCCTGGAAAGTTGATGGCTGATTCGATCACATATCATAGTCATCACAGAAAATAATTAGTCGTCTCGTCACCATTGTTTTAAACTGCTCTGTACAACCACATCTGGTTTGTGGTAACATCAATTGTATTTGCATTTGTTTGCAATTTTCCACAATATCAAACATTGCAACATAACCTCCACCACCACAACAATTTAAAACACTAGTACCAATAATTTCACCTACACCCTAACTTCTAGATTGATCCACCAAGAGTAAGTCTTCTCATGATAAGCAAATTGCCATAAAAACAGCTAATTAAAAACTAAAATTTAACTACTTTGTCCTGCAAAATGTTTTAAATTAGTTTAAGTATATGTATATCATCCCAGAACTAATTCTTAAGCAATTAGAGAGCAAAAGATGCAAAGAGTTAAGAACTGTCACTAGTAACTAGTAGGATACAGAAGTTGTACACTTTGTTGTCATGAAGTGAGTTTTCATTATACAGTTACATACTACAAATTCAACATCTTAAAAAAACAAAGGAGTTGTAATTTATTTATTGTTTATCAAATGTATTTCTAGTTTACTACTCCTTAATTTAGCAATATTTTGTGTCTTTTGTGAAGTGAAAAATATTCTGTCGGAGGTATATAGAGGAGCTAGAGGAAGTAGTGATTAAGAAAAGCAGATTCAAGGTCTTTTGAAGTTTCCCGAGTGGCAAATGTCAGATATGCATAGGTAGAAGTTAAAACTAAGGCCGTTGAATTATGCTTCTCCAATATGCAAAGTAATGCAAAAGATTTTATTCCATGGCATGAACATAGCTTTTTCCATTTTCTGGAAATTGTTATTTCTTCTTGGTTGGAATATCTAGGCTAGAGAACTAAGATGGAAAACAGATTCTTTCTTTAGTGCATCATTGTTTTCAACATTTTTATTCAAAATATCTAGAGGCCAAAATTTCATCTGTGCGAACATCTTGTGCTAATATGTATATTTCTAACGTCTACTCTTCTTCTTTGCTTTTCATTTCTTCTCCCTTCCCTTCTCCTGCTTTTAGTTCCCAACTCTGCAATCTTTCCTTTTCTATCAGTAGATTCGCTGGAATATGTTCCTATTTCTCCTGCAGTTGCAACATTTCCTGGTTCATCTAAAAATTTTATACCATTAAGTGAAATTCGTGTTGCTAAAATATACTTGAAATGAGAGGGACCAAAATCCACCCAACCAAAAGGAAATGATTATATATTATTACAATTTTTATTAGTATACGGATGGTGAGTGTATCAAAGATAAAATCAGGAACAAAATTATATCAGAACTTTCTTTCTTCCATTAAGTTGATGACGTTATTTTCTCACCTAATGCAAATGGAAGTTTGCACCATCCAGCTGTTAAATCTCTCTTTCTTCTGTAAAAAAAACTAATCTCTTTCATCCTGAAAAGTTTTTATTCTCATATCTGCTTTAGCTAGATACCTCAGCGGAACAATTTAGTGCGTGCTATCAACATAATTTGAGAAAAAAAATCACTTAACTTTTGCAATTTCCTGTGAGAACTTCTGGAAAAAAAAAGCTTATTATTTCTCACCTTTAATCATTCCCAAACAAGCAAATTTGAGTTTTCCAATTTGTCTTGATTGAAATTGAATCACATGTCTTCACTCACACTAAATGCTGTTATTCTTAAGTCACAATTTGTATGCTATAGAAACAACAATTTCTCAATTTTGAGAGTTGCTTCATTTGGGCGAAATCATAACTAAGAATGTAAGATGAATTAATTTTATAATTTCAATCTTATGTGTGTGATTAGTTTTAAGCATAATAATTAATCATTCGTGTATTATATGATTTTTTTTTTCTTGATACATGGGAAGCCTTTCTTCACTAAAATATAAAAGTAAAGTCCATAATTCATATAGATCTAAGTAAAGTCCATAATTCATTTAATCAAAATATATTCCAATCCTCCATTAAGATTTTTTTTCATTGGATATTCAATCTATTGGTAAAATAATATTTTAAAAAATTAAAATATCTTTAAAGATTATATTTTCAAAAGTAAGATTTGTAAAACAAATTTAAAAGTATATTCATGGAAAACAGTTTAATTATGAAAAAAATAGCTGGGTTGTTTTATTTGTTAAGTATTGACAGGAAAATTGATTGGATTTTAATAAATAATTGATGAAATATTAATCATCTATAAAATTCAATGAATGAATTTGATATAATTTTTCTTTATATTTTTTTAATAAAGAGATTCAATGTATTTTCTTATGAATGAATCAGATGGATACATATAAATGATTTGTTTTGTCGTCCTTAAATGAAAATTTTAAAAATAATTATTCTAAAATTAATTTATGAGAATTACAATTGTTTTTTTATATTTCTAAAATGATTCATTAACGCTAATTATTTTAATATTTCTCAAGAGACTATTAAACTATTATTCTTAAGTAGTTTTTTTTTAATTTTAGTTTTGAAATTTGTTATACTAAAGTAACAATTAGGACGTTAAAATTATTAATAATTACTTATTAAGCAATATACTCATTTATAAAAAGAGTTGTTTCATGTACTCGATCAAATGTGGTCTTCTTTTATTTACATAATTTCTCTTAAAAAATTTAGTTCTTAAAACAACTTTTGTTACAAAGCTTAAATTTTAGTATAATCAAAATACGGATGAATAATAATAATTAATATAATAATTATTATTATAATTATTATTGTTATTGTTGTTGATTAAAAAAAAGTAACACAACAAAATGCACGTGAAACGTCTCCTTGGATCCAAAAGAGTAATGAGGAACGGCCATGCTATTGACACCCCTTGTTCATCTTTTCACGTTCCACTTTTTTTTCCCTTTTCTATTTTATCCCTCTTTATGTACACACTCCTTTCCTCATTTTGGACAATTTCTTTTATCACCTCCATATATTCTTTATGCACCTTTATGGGTGTGAAAAAAAGTTTAATTGTCTGATGAATTGAAAACATTTTCAATTGCCTAATTTTCAGTATAAATTATATAATTCAAAATATGTTTTCAAATTGTGTAATCTAAAACTAAAAATATATTTTTAGATTATATAATTAAAAATATAACCCAAAATATATATTTATTTTTCTTTTCAAAAGTTGCTCACTTTGTAATGTCATTCTTTCTTTTCCTTTCCTGTGACTTTTAGTTTCACAATAATTAAGATACACAATGGAAACTAATTAACATTTATTAATTTGAATTTATGTTCTTTCGTTGAGCAATATTGTTATTTGATCGTGACAGGAAAAGGATCGGTGGTGTAAATATGAGAAATAAATAATAATCTACTCCTTAGCATACTTTAAAAGAAATTGATAATTATTTTTATAATACATTTCATTGTCTTTATGAAATATTAAGTTTTACTATTAAAACTATTATAATTATATCTATTTTTATTAATAGATCATTTTTATTAATATATAACAATAAGAAAATTCTAGAAATGATTAATAATTAGGAAAATTTTGGTATATTGAGATAAATTGAATTAATTATTTTTAGGGTAAAATGTGTTTTGTTCTCCTTTTAAAAATTCAAATGTATCAAATATGTTTTTCTAAAAAAAATCTATTGTTTTTGTGCTGTAAAATTGAAACATATTTTTCTAATGTGATTGTTATAATAATAATAATAATAATAATAATAATAATAATAATAATAATAATAATAATAATAATAATAATAATAGTGATAGTAATAGTAGTAGTAATAGGTGGAAAATCTTTTAGAGGAAAAAATATGTTTGACTTTTAGAAGGATAAAAATAATACTAACTTTTTATAAATATATTTAATATTTTAAGAATTTATATGGATCTAAAATATTTTTTTACCTTTATTTTAATTGGTTTAGATTTTATGATTTATTTTGATTATGTTAGAAACATCTTATATTAAAGATAAAAAGAATATTTTTTCATGAGTAATATCGGAATATTTTTTTAAGATAGTGGAAAGTTGATGAGAAGACTTGCATGTTTTATCAATCTTGTCATTATAAACTAACATATAAAGTGAGGATTATATTAGTTTAAGATTATTTGATGAATGTGATTTGTTATTTTTTTTTTATAAATTTAAGTATTATATTTACTAAATATTGATAGAATATAATATATAAACAATAACGTTTAACATTTAATAAGTGAAATATTTAAAATATATTTTATGATTAATGGGATGAAATCACTCCTAAGTAAATACTTTACCCATATATAAAGCTTAAGTAAATCCTTTTGCCTTTAAAATCTTAAGCAACTTGAAGGACTTGTTAACAAGGGAATAAAATGTAGATAGAATTTATAAAATGTTTTTGGTGTTGATGTTGTAATTACACAAAATATTATGTCAAATATTATAATAAGTTATGAAAACACACAAAAAAAATACTTAAAAACTTGCATAACTACAGTTTCTTCTTGGGTTGCTAAAATCCAAGGAATTTCACTGTTGAGATCATGACTTTGTTTAAAACAAAAACCCCATTTCAGAAAAGTAGTAAATAAAAAGAAGCACAGCTGAATCTACACAGTGAAAAACCTATATTTGCGGCTAGTGCTTCTTCTTTTTTGCCTATTTACATCATTACATAGGGCAAAGAATGTTGAACAGTCTAAACTCTAATGACAGAACCAGAAACTCATCATCTTACACAGTTCTGTTCCACGCTTCCACTGAGTTAACGTAGTGACAACTATTGTTTCAGAATTATGCAGATGATTGTTGTGACTTTGGATTTTCTCCGATGCTAGAACAATGAAGCCAAATACAAGAATTGGATGGAGACTTGTTAGAGATCGTATATCAACTAGAGATTATAGTCTTTCATAATATATAAGTGGATGCAAACCTCGTCTCATTAAACCGGTTTTATGAGGTTGAGTTAGACTTAAAATACATTTCCTAACACTTAAGCTAAATACACCTCCAAACACTTTACAAACTGTAATTCTTATGTTTGGCATATGTGTTGCCTTTTATGTCATCATTATCATGTATTGTTGTTTTTAGTCCAATGCATGTGATCGGAACTAAAAAAATACACATTCAATACATCACTATGCAATAAATATATAAGATTCAACTTTTTACTTCTGAATTAAAAGATCAACTAAATTTTTTAGATTAAAAAAAAAAACTAGTGGAAAATTCGTATTATTTAATATTTAAAAGATTTCAACCATACATATCTCAAGTCAAACGTGTATAATTGATATTTTAATGAATTTTTTTATAATTTTTTGGTATGTATTTAATTGGAGAATTTTTTTTTCAAAAAAGGGAACAAAATTTTGTGATATTAAATTAAGATATTTTTATAACTCGTTATAATATTCTAGTACTTAAAATATAAAATTGTGTATGCATTGTTTCCATTGGATGAATTTTAATTTATTTCATATATCTTATTTTTGTTTTGCATCGTATATGTAGATATTTTTTTCAAACATAAACTTAGCTGCCTCTAGAGTCATTATTTTAAATACGTGTAGTTTGGTAAAAGCATTTTTGTGGGACAAAAAGTTAATTTTTTTTTTCTTTTTCATTTATTTATCTCCTTTGTATTTTCTTTTTCTTCATTCATCCGTATTGACTTTTAACATCATGTCTCAATATTTTATCTTTTTAATTAGGGTCATTTGTCAAGTTGATTATTTAACAAAAAACTGACTTTCAACACACTAGTTTGACAAGTTTTTTTTTAAAATAAAAGTTTTTATGTTAGGTGTTACTATGTAATTTTACATCTCAAGTAACAACAATCATTGTCATCCCATAAAAAATATTATTAAAAAAGAAAAAAAAGAAAATACAAAGATATGGGAAAACTATACCAAAACTCATATGTTAACAAAAACGATACATAGGTAGACTATTGTTGGAGATCTCACATCGACTAGAGATTAGAGTCTTTCATTATATATAAGTGGGTGCAAACCTGAACCTCATGAGCCGATTTTATGGGGTTGAGTTAGGTTTAAAGTCCACTTCGTAATAACTATACTCTTTTATAAAGAATTGTAAGCACATACTAGATGAAATTCTATTATACCAATGAATTGATTCTCTATGAATAAATCCTAAATTAGTCAACTTATCAACATATGCATTCCCTTCCCGAAAAATATGAGTAACCCTAATAATAATACTTATTATTATTATTTAAAAAAAAAATCTCTGACTCTTCTTTAACATTCAGAGTTATTGTTAGATTTTAGGGATTGGAGTGGGTAAGTAACATAGAGCCATTGGAGGAGGAGGAAGCTGCGGAGGCGAACAACAGTGCGAGCGGAGGTGCAAAAGGAGATGCGAATGGAGGTACTTTGATTGCTTGCATAAATCTAACAAGTTATTGTTAGCTTTTATGCATTGAACTATTCTTTGTTCGGTAGAAGTTGCCTTTGTTTTCAACTATTAGTTTTTCTTGTTTCTTCTGTAATGTTGTCTGAAGGTCTCTGAACATTGCAACCACACAAGGGTGTTCTAGTTTACGTTTGATGGGGTTCCAATGAGTAAAGAAAAGAAAAAGAACAGTCGCAGGAAAAGTTGATGAACAAAGACTCGGTTGACTCGGATTTACCGATTGATCATACATTGCATAATGAAAGAATGTTTAAAGATGTTGAATGACTTTAGTGTGAATTAATTCGTATCCTAGTTCTTCATCTTCTTCAACTACTTTAAAGAGACCCTTCAACCATATTTGTTTATTTATTACCTTTGCAAAAAGCCATATATTATGCTTCAGTAGTAGACAAAGTCACTTTAAACTATAAATTGAATTCAAACTGACCAACAAATTCTTCATTATGAAAGGGTAACCAGTTATAGATCGTTTTGCATCCAAATCACCAATATAATCTGAATTAGAATATCCAACGAGAGTACACAAAATATCACCCTTATAGATCAGACCCACGTCAAACATACTCCTTAAGTACCTTAGTATACATTTCACCACCAACCAATTCTCCTTACCAAGATTAAACATTTACCTACTCATCAAACTGACTACTTAAGCAAGAATTGGTTTAGTGCACACCATTGCGTACATCAAACTCCATACCGCACTAGCATAAAAAACACAAGTCATGTATTCCTTCTTTGACTCTAATAGAGTGGTACTGATTACAAATATATGAATAGACAATAGCATAAAAATTGCAACTAACTTGACACCAGCCAAAACAACTCAAGAACTTTTAAATATACTTAAATGTAACTTAACTTATTTTTAGCACAACCCCATCTGATTTTCATGCCTAGAATTTTACGGATAGTGACTTCAACTTTTAAATCTCAAACTTATGAATAACATTTTAAACATATCATACATATACGACATAAGATAAATCTCGAAATGATTTTCAACTATTTTATGATAAATACATGCATCATGAGAGACAATAAATTGATGAAATCTATTGCACTTCTATTTGAGACTCCAAATCATATACAAGAATCTCTACAGTTTGTAGGCTGAATTCTCCTTCTGTGTTTTTCCAAAACCTTCTCATTAAAACATCAGAATATTTTCTTCTACATTACTATGGAGGAAGATGACTTTATATCAAATTGTTCAAACTCCACATTAAACTGCTCCAACTCCATCCAATTGTTCAAACTCCATATTAAACTGCTGCAACTCTATATCCATGAATGCCACAAAATCAAACGGAATTTTAATGGATGCGTATCTACACATTCTCTCTTAGAATAGTCCTTAGTTAATAAACAAACCCGTTACTTAACAATTTCAGCATCAGAGAATCTAGATCTTCTTACCTCAATATCAAACAATATAGATGACTTCTTTTAAGACGTACTTATAAAACCTATGAAGAAAGTAATATATTATATAATTAAATAATCAATTAATTAATTTCGTACGTGAGTATATAAGTTAATAACCAATTAACTTGAGAATCTTGCACTTGGAAATTTATTGATACAAATTACCAATAGTAAATAAATAATTAAATTCAACATTCGGGCATTAATTTTGTCAGTCACAAACGTTTTAACGGTATTAGTATTCAAAAATTTGAAAAAATCATTTAAATTTTTTGAAAGAATATAAAAGAAAAGCAGTTTGAAGAACTAAAACATAATATCCTTATATATGAGAAATTTAAAAATGTATTTAACTTTAAAATTAACTTATACATGAGTTAATATATTTGTAATCTTTATATTTGAGTTAAGTTTTTTTTTCTTTTAAAATTTAAATAATATTTTTAGTTCTTATAATTTGAAAAAGAAATTGGTTTAGTCCTTGGCCAGAATGTTTTATATATTCTTCCCAAAGCAAATATTTTGAAATAAAAATAAATATATTATTGGATATTTAGTGAAAAAAATACAAATGAAAGTGAATTATTAAATAAAAAATTTAAAACTTTTTAATTATATAAGTTCAAATCTTTAACTATGTTTACGATAACACTACAAGAAAATCATTAAATAACAATAAAATTTAAAGATAAAAATAATTAATCATTATATTAATTAAATTATATGTTATTTTAGAAACTAAAAAAGTAACTGTATCTAAAGTGATTTCTATTATTTATAAAAATTTATAAAATGGTTTGAACATTGGTATCTAAATTAGATACCAAGATTAGTTTCTAATATATAAATTAGTTTCTAAAATATTAATAAAGACTAATTTAGAATAAAAAGTAATAAGTAGCTAAAATCTTGGTAGTTAATGGTTAGATAACAATTTAGTAACTATTTTATAATTTATTATTAATAATTGAAACTACTTTAGATACCAATAATTTTTTTAGTTTATAAAAATGATCTCTGATTTAGTCAAATAATAACTAATTATTTTGGTCTGTAAAATTAATTTCTATTTAATGATTTTCTTGTAATGTGAAATGAGTAGACAAAGTAATTTATCAACTATAAGATCTATAGGGGGATAAATTTTTAATTTGAAGGATAAAAACAAAACCTTACTCTTACAAAGAAATAATTATATCTAAATTAAAATTATTTTTAAAAATAATAAAGTAATTTATTTATTTTTTATAAAAAAATATTTTAATTTTATGTAAGAAGTTTATGCCTTATTCAACCTCACTAACCTAATTTAATAAGGTGAAGTGTTTCCTAATCTATATATACTTCAAATTGCTCTTATCTTTAGATGGTGCTAAATTTTCAATATATTCTCTCACGTCAAGGATATCGAACGTGGGAATCAATGGAGGCCCAATAACAGATGATATTTTAGACTCAAATCTCGACTAGGACAAACTCGTAGTGACTCTCACACCATCACATGAGTAACTTTAATACTAAACCAACTCACTAAAGTGAGATTCATGCTGAGGACATCGAGTATGAGAATCGATGGGATCCGATAGCAGGTTGCACCATAGGTCCAAAATCTCGACTATGATAAACTCTTGTATAATAGTAGACTCTAATACCATATTAAGGATAATGATTTTAATCCTAACTCAACGTCATTAAATGGATTCAATAAAAAAAAGATTTATTTCACTTATATATTATAATTTGGTCTTATATTTAGTAAATGTGAGATTTTCAAATTTATTTTTAGTTATAATGTGAAAGAACAGTTCAACTTTTAGATATAACCATGGAAAAGAAAAAAACTTTGCATTCTAATATTTTCAGTTTTAGTTATTAAAGTAAGAAGACTAATATTTTCAGTTTTAGTTATTAAAGTAAGAAATATAGAAGAGAGTGAATAACATTGAATAGTTAACATAAAACAAAGAAGAGAGCATATGATGTATACAATATCGGTGACACTATCTAACAAGTGACAAATTCCACTAAACCTAGCTTGTCTTGTATGAGATGAATGTGATTATGAAGCACTTTATCTTGCCAAAATCACGTTTGGTTACAGAAGGATTTGTAGCTTTCATGGTGGTAGGAATAAGCTCTTTTAGCCCAAAGTTGATCAATTTAAAACAACATAATGCTTGACTTTCCTTGCAACTGTATCATTTAAGATTACAACATGGTGTTGGATATGGTCAATGTCTACTTTGTGCACAATCTAATAAAAATCAATAGTAACTTCATTATTCTATTAGAAATATAGCTTTCATGAAAGCGACAACTCGATTTTGGACCATTTTAACTGTCCTTGTTATCATCATACACTATTATTAGTGGTCCTTGAATGGACTACAACATTTTGCAAATATAATTATGATATTCCTTCTGGAAATTAAAATAAATTCATTTTATAGAGTTTAATTTTAAGTAACACAACATATCTGGTCACATCTAATAATTTCAACAATTTATGCATCAAACAATAATTTCATTAAATGAGGTAATACTAGTTATAATTAAATAATGTCACACATATAATATTTTTTAGGAATGCTAAGAATAACTTTCAAATTTTTTGTTAAAATTTAGTAAAAGTTATAAAATCATAATAAAAATTATCAGTATTACTCATATTTTTTAAATAAATTTTTACTAATAAAAGAGAACCTGTTTAAAAATTGGATAGAAAACGGCTTCCTAACATTTCTCAACTCTTTTGCATGGTTAACTTATTCAAATTAAATGTTTGTACTGTTACAATTTCTTTTGTAATTTTTTTAAATACCATTTCTTTTAATTTTTCGAGTATTTTCTTAACTTTTTAATATAAACCGAAGCTGAAATAAATATACATTTTGATTCAAATCAGTTGTTTTTTATAAAATTTATTTTTTTTCTCATAAAAAAAAATTATCTACCATTATAAAAAAATTGGATGTGATTAAGTTCAAGGGTCTTTCTTTTTAAAAAATATTTTTATTATTGTAATTGGTAAACAAACATAAATTATATATACATATATTTTAAATCTCAAAAAAAATAATTAATAGACTATTATATATCAAAATCACTTTTTTTAAAATTTTAATCAAACTTACCTTTTTTTTCTTCTAAATAAATCAAAGGCCTACAAGAACTTAAGTTTCTTTTTCTATCTTCTTTTACACTCAAAACTTGAAACATAGTTCGTTCAAAGAAGGAGTATAGTATTTTGAAGGGTGATGATAGTCTTTGGATTCCTTATACCCTGTGTTTGTCACTTTGGTTGGACGGGCTTAATAAACAAGCAAAAGTTAAAATGAAATATTGTATTGAAGATAGTGTGTTGGCAAAAGGAAGTTAGGGTAAAGAAAAATCTTGTTTGGACATTAAAAGTGTAAATGTTGGTTGCTTAAGTTGTTTGTAAAAGATTATTGATTGAGGTAGTGGCCACTAATGTCACTTGTTTCATCATATTTAAGGTTGAGTTTCATATGGGTGTTCATTTTCACGCCCATCTATATTGACTAGGAGAGAGAAGAGGAAGATCAAACTACCACTCATGACTTTGTAGGCTAAGGACTCATCCTTAAATTACGTGTTAGTTAAAAGATCAAGTACAAGATCTACTTCGATGATTTGGGTTGCCAACCATGTCAAGAGAAAAAGGGAAAAGCAAGAAAAAAACTCAGATATGATATTGCCACTACATTACCTTCTCATGGTAATTAATTGAAATCCACTGAAAAGGAAAGTGTAAAAGTAGAGAAAAACTCAATTTTCTAGGTGAAAACAGGGAGAAAAAACACAAGGGAGAAATCATTGTTGTTTGTCTCTTTGCATTATTCATGATAACCACAGTCATTTCTTATCACTAAGCTTATTCATGCATGTAGCCTAGTTGACTTTATCCAATCACCACAACCCTGTAGCTAGCTTTTCATCACACTGAGATTAAATTTGTTGCAAAGTAATAATAACAACAACAATAACAGCTGTTCAGAGTTGTTTTATTTTTTCATTCTGCTATGGTAAATAATAGTAATGATTTTTTTTCTCTCTGCTGTGCTTGTTTATATATTTTATAGACTGGTATAATTATTTTGTTTGTGGGTTTTGACCAAGATAAGATTTTGAAGCAATATCTAGACACCCATTTGAATTCCAGCAGCATTCTCTCGCAGTCAAATTTGGGATGATAGATGCTGGGCCATTATTAGGGTCCAGTGAGATGTTTAAGCAACAAGATACAAGGTTGCGTGATTGTGCCTTAATACTGCTGAAACCATGAGTTAACTGCTCCCGACAGATTGAATCTTTACATTACCTAAATCAACATTCCATAAAAGACTAAATAATTTATTAAAATCATTTAATGTATATGATAGAAGTTGCATATCAAACACTCAACCATATAAAAAAAGTTAGAAAGTTTATGAATCTCTAAAATACTGCTTGAAGTACTGCCCTAAAGACTACTCCAAAACAAAATGAATTAATATATCACCAATGTGATGAAGAAAAATATAATGATTAAAGATCAATGGCAATAATCCCTCTTGAATAAGCAGTGTCAAAACAAATAATGGGATTTAAAAAATGATGTTGGGTTTAGTGCGGGGCAAGGAAACGTACATATTTGAAGGTGGTGGTAGGAGAAAAACATCTTGGAAAAAAACCTGTTGAATGAAATGACGAACATGCTTGACTTATCCCATTTGAAGCAGGATCAAATTGAAGTTGCCCGGTTAAACCTGTGCATGGCATGATCACAGGGCATGGCTGCTAGCGCTACAAATGGAATGTGGGTAGGCCCAAAGAGAACCCTCAAGGGATAAAAATGACTTATTAAGACCAGGAATCCTTAAGGAATATAAATTATAATGAGGCATAAAGTAGGAAAAGGTTACAACATGTGATGAAAAATGTGTCAACTTTAGGCCAATAAGATCATTGCTGCTATAAGATCATTGTTGAAAAGGACGTTAAGGCTCAAGAGGGAGTAACTTCACCAGGGTTTCAAAAAAATGGATGGGAAAATTTTATGGAAAAAGATAAGGATGCATTTTCCTCAATTTGGTATGATGTTGTTGGCCACATCAATTGACACCATAAACCCTACTCATAACCCAATTGGGTTGTTCCACAACTTCATTATTTTCTCTCTTCCCTTCACCTTTTGCCTCATGGTTACAGTGTTACACTTCAATTTTTTATAGCCTCTAATGTAACCCTTCATTAGCAGTAGTGTTGATTGTTAAGCATGTGTTGCCCATTATGCCCTTGCCCTTTGCTAAAGTGCACTGCGTGCTCACGTTTCCCCCCACTGAGAAGCTAGAAAGAAACAAAGTGCGCATGTTAACTCCAGTATAAAACACTCTCTTCCACCACTTCCATTTCTGCATTTCTAGCTACGGAAGGAAACTGTTTCTCTCTCTAGAGAAAGAAAGTAAAACAATCAGCATTCTTGTTTCCAACGATTGAAGCATAAAGTGTAGAAATTAATGATTTGAGTTTCCATAAAGCCTTGAACTTGGTGTTTTCTTTTCCATCTTCACCATAACCTTCTTTTTCTAAGTTGACATATCTTGCTGGCTTCAGTTCACGCTTTCTCTTTTTTTGGCTTCATCCATGTCTTCAGATATAAGCTAAGTTTGATTTTTCATTCACCTCTTTGGAATCTGCATTCAGCCATGGAAGCTTGCAATGCTGGTGTCTGTGTGTTGGGTTTGGTTGAATCTCTTGTGGCAGCAAATGACAGTGTGAGTCCTTCTAGAAGCTCCTAAGGTAGCAAAGTTAGAAGCTTGGTGGAGTGAGTAGTAATGGGTAGGGATCGGCTGCTACCGGGGACGGTTGGACCGCCATTAAAACGGCGAGCAGGGCTGCGGAGGAAACAGGCTGGAAGAGGGTCTTATAGAGGAAGCTAAGGCAAAGGTGGTATAGTGGGATTTGGAGGGGTTTTGTTGTTGTCGTTGTTGTTTTTGGTTTTGTGGTTGTGGTTTTGGTTTTTTGGAGGTTTTGATTGACAACCCCTTTTTAGGGTGTCAAAAAGTTTTGATTTTGTGAAGGAGGAGAAAATGGGTAGCAACTTGCACCGACTGCTCAGAAGCTTCTGTTTGGGTACTGATTGGAAGTATGCCATCTTTTGGAAGCTCAAACACCGGGCTCGGATGTATGGTTTATGTTCTCAGTTTAACTTGACCTTATTTTTTAGTTTTATTTATTCACTGCATCTTTTTAGTACGTTTTCTTCATTTTAGTTTGGTGATTTCATGTATGAGCATATATGTACGATACTTGCTCGAATTATCTACTTTTGGAATTTAAACTAAAGGGCGTAGCTTGAGTATGCAGAATCCATGAATGCATAATATTTTTGGAAGGAGACAAACGGGAGGGGTTTGCTCTTGGATGTCCTCTGTTTTCGTCCTTTTGATTGCATTTATTGTTTTTATTATGATACTGTGTAGGGTGTAGTCATCTATTGATTTGTTGGTCTTGCGTGTACTTTAGGCTAAAGATTCAAACTCAACGTATTTCCTCAAATTATTTTCTGGGTGTAATGTTTGCCTTCAGGATCTTGACATGGGAGGATGCTTACTATGACAATCCTAATATTTGTGACTCTTCTGAAAATAAGAGCTGCCAGAATACATGGGAGCGGATTGGCAGTGCAGATTTTTCGCATGATCCTCTAGGGTTAGCTGTGGCAAAGATGTCATATCATGTATATTCGTTAGGGGAAGGGTATATGACTTAACTAATGAATGTGTGGGATACTTAAGATTAAAAAAATAATCCTTATGTAGCTCCAGCTCTTAGCTTGATGTCTTCCTTTTTACAGAATTGTTGGACAGGTAGCTGTTACAGGAAAACATCGATGGATCTGTGTAGATAATCAAGTTACAAGCTCTGTCCCATCTTTTGAGGTGAAGATTATTCTTCTTAAATGTTATCACTAGACACTAGTGTTCTCTTTGCCTTGTAAGATTTGAAATTCTATAATTGAAACTTGACACCTAAGATGCTTAATGTACATAACTAATCGTCCAATCAATCTCCATCCCTCTTCTTTGGTTTGTTTTCAGTTTGCTGATGGATGGCAATCTCAGTTTTCTGCTGGAATTAGGGTAAGATAATCCTCACAGTGAAGAAATCAATCTCAATGAAAATAGCTAGACAGAAGTTCCTATGTTTACCCAGAAATTGGAATTGCCTATCATTTCTAAGGATGACGCTCAATGCATGGTTTGGTTTGAATAATATATTTGGAAAATAGTAGTTATTATGATAATGGACTTGATGATATGACAAATCATCTAGCCATAGAAGAACCCTGGCTCCTATTTCACTTGCTGCAACCAAACCCATCCGTACATTTTTATTTAGAGTGCTGCATTTGCAAAAGTTGGTAGATTCAGATGAACAAATGATATCTGCATGTTATCATTTTACCTTGCTGAGCATTAAAGTCTGCTTTGGTGATTCATATTTTAGAATTATATAAAATGTTGATTAATCACATGTATTGCACTATTGCCAATGAATTTGTAACATTATTTTGCCTTAGAATTCTTCACTTGATCCTAAATAGGACTCTTCATTTGTTAAAAGTTATATTTTTTAAATAAAGGAGATGGAGCTAGATTTTTGTGCTATGATAGACGGATTGCTGTAGTTGCATAGTAATGAAGTGAGGAAAAATTAGGTTTCTGGAATCTGGACTTCTAGTGTATTCTGTTAGCAAACCTGTGGTTCTCTTTTGGAGAATGATTTTTTCTGCAATATTATTTTTCATTGACAGACCTTTGTTTTGTATTGTAGACCATTGTTGTTATAGCCGTAGTCCCCCTTGGAGTTGTTCAACTTGGTTCCTTAAATAAAGTAAGATGACTACATTCTTCTTTCTTTTACTTTTGTGCTTAAATCCCATGCTGTTGGTGAATGTGGTTGCTGTTGTAGTTCAGTAACACATCTGTTATCATACACTATTCTCTTTCATACGTTTGGTTTCAGTATTTTAAAGTTTGTTTGGATTTTTTTGTAATTTGCCATCACAATATAAGTATTCAAATAATATGATTTGCCTCTTATTTCTTCTCCATCTAATTTTGGTAACTGCTTGAGTGGTTATTAGGGTATTGATTGAATACTTGTCAATCCTTTTCACTAATTGTATTTGTGTAAACTTAGTAGTCCATGTTGGCCATAAAATGTAAATGGATTTTTTAGTGCTGATTCTATGGATACAATTCTACATATAATAATACTGAGGCTACTACTATGAAAATCACATGCTTGCATATTTAAATGGTAATGAAACCCCTTGCTTTTGGCATGTCTTTGTTTTCTTTGTTATGTAAATTGGCTGGAAAGTTGATTGCTTAATCTAGGGAAAGCTTTCTAGCTTTTATTACAGACTTGTGCTTAGTTGTTCCTTTTACTCCTGAAATTACTTCTATGATCTATTCTAACACGTTGACAAGGAAGCATTCAGTAAATTTGTAGGCCTTGTGCTTAATGTTCTGATTAAGATTTAGATGGATATGATTGATAGATTTAGAATATTTTCAGATGTATATTTAAGCAGAAGTCTATTTATTATTGAAATATTTAATAATCCGCCCCTTTTCTGTAATCCCTGATATCAGGTTGCTGAAGATATGGGGGTTATAACATGTATCCGAAGTCTCTTTTTGTCTAATCAAGATTACACAATTTGCCATGCTCCTAATCAATTACAAAATAGTCTGAAGAATTCTTCGTCTGTGGTAATTTTTCTCCATTCTTTCTGTGTATGTGTCTTCAGTCTGCATGAATGTGCTTGTGTGACCATTGACATGTACATCTTTTCACACACTAACAGAGCAAATGATGTGTATAAAGTTTTTTTTTTTTTTTTATCACGGATGCATTGAGCATAATCATAAGATTTGTTTCATCTTTCTCTTTCAGATGGATTCAGAAACTTCAGAAAGTGTGCCTGCTTACTTGCAGACTACAGAGAAAACCATGAAGCATGAATTACTGGATAACATAATGCCCTTTCAATGTCCTGGGAACAATGATTCACCTCATGCTGTATATGAGAAAACGACTGTTGATGTGGCCAAGCATGAGGGGCCTGAATTAAACAGTGATGGAAGTTCCATTTTGCTTCAGTCAATGTCTAATATGATGAATGTGGAGCAGCAGAAACTTTTAGGGATGAGACCTGTAAATGAGAGAAAGTTTGAAGGGAACAGTAGTGGCTGTGAAGATACAAGTGTGGAATCAGGAAAAAAATTGTCATCTTTTTTACACAATTTGGTTACAGATAATAATGGTGTCAATGATTTAGTATGTCCATCTGAAAATGCTGGAGTTAATTCTGTATCCTTCTCTTCAGACTTTCTTGATACAGTTGTTTGTGAGAGTGAAAAGTTTCATTATGTAGATATCAACCAAAAAGGAGTGAAGAACTGGTCCAGACCTTTAGATGCATACTCCCAAAAAGATACTGGGATGTCAAAGTTTCAGACTGAACCTTGTTCCAAGGATACCACATACACATTGAAGTTTCCTGCTGGCTATGAGTTACATGAAGCACTTGGGCCAAGTTTTCTAAAAGAGAGCAAATATTTTGATTGGGCAGTGAAGGCAAATCAAGATGTTAAAGCCACTGAGATATCAGATGAGATTAGCTGTAGCCAATTGACGTCTGAACCTCAGCGAGAGCATCTCTTGGAAGCTATGGTGGCTAACATAGGCCATAATAATAATGTCAATAGCAAGTTGTCAGTTTCGGCAACAATGCAGGCTGCAATAGCCTCAGGAGGTAATCCTGAGGGTTCCATCCACACTGTGCACACTATTAATTCTGAAAGCTGTTCCATAGATCAGCCTCATCTTGGTAGAGAGGAAAAACATTATAGTTTGAGTTCATCTGGGATATGTGGTATAATGTCCCCAAAGGGTTTTTCTTCTACATGTCCTAGTTCATGTAGTGAACAGTTTGAGAGATCTTCTGAACCAACTAAGAACAGCAAGAAGAGGGCTAGGCCTGGTGAAAGTTGTAGGCCTAGACCAAGGGACAGACAACTTATCCAAGATCGTATTAAGGAGTTGAGGGAACTGGTACCCAATGGAGCAAAGGTATCTGTCGTATATAGTCCTGTCTCAGTAAGTTTTGATTTATTTTTATGGTTGTTCCAATTCAGATAGCTAAATGTTTCATATGGTCATGTCAACAGTGCAGTATTGATTCGCTACTGGAGTGCACCATAAAACACATGCTCTTTCTCAAGAATGTAACTAAGCATGCTGACAAGCTAAATAAATTTGGGGACACAAAGACGAAGGTACAGTTTGATAGAGTTTTAGAAGTCTGCCTCTGTTTCATAGGGCTGAAAAGAAGTTCACTGATTATACTTTAGTTAATGAGTATTGATATTTAATTCCTATAAATACACTTGTTTCTTATTTGGCCTTTGTCTTGCACAAATAAGATTTTGGCATTTTTTAGAGGACACTTGTTGTGTTTTCCGCACTAAAACTTCAGTTTTTTAAATTCAAAATTATTTTTTAATATATTAAAATATAATCTTTACTGAATATTTAACTTTGGTATTGATTTATGCTGTGACTGAGTTACGTATCTTTTGCCTCAGAAGAAAATGTGTTTTACTAGAAACGATATTAATTCTCAACATTTTCCCTTTAGCAGGATCATAAAATTTTATGTATTTGTTCAATTGCTATTTAAGCTAGCAAGTTTTTATAGTGTTGATTGTCGAATGACCCATTTCAAAAGTTTGGTTTGCTCCATTTGAATGATTTATGAATGAGTGATTTCATTTTTATTATACTATCTCCATTGTTTCACACTATTGAACTTGCGCAGTTGCATCACATTCAAAAAGACATTAACGGATCATCAAGTTATCAACAAGGTTCAAGTTGGGCAATGGAAGTAGGAGGCCATCTGAAAGTTCGTTCCATATTAGTGGAGAATCTTAATAAGAATGGCCAGATGCTAGTTGAGGTGTGTTAGGAGTTGAAAATTATAATCTAATATATTTTTCTAGAATAAACAAGAGAAAATCTCCATATGGGAAATGGAGGCAAGAATCCCTTCTAAAATTGTACTAACCACAGATATGTCCCTTGTATATGCTAATTATGACTTATGGTGCAGATGCTGTGTGAGGAGTGCAGCCATTTTCTTGAGATAGCAGAAGCCATCAGAAGCATGGGGCTGACAATACTGAATGGTGCAACAGAAGCTCATGGTGAGAAGACATGTATATGTTTTGTGGTTGAGGGAAGATCAGAAGTAAGCTTTATTTCTAATTCAATTAAACAAACTCACTGCATTACGTTCAACTACCAAGTGATTGATGCAAAGTGAATTGTCTGCCACAGGGCCAAAACAACAGAAATTTACACAGATTGGATATCTTGTGGCCGCTTGTTCAATTACTGCAATCCAAGAGCACAATGCATTCATAAAATCCATTTGATTCTTGGAAAATTATAAAGCTACTTCAGTGACTGTTGTAACTCAATCTTTGAAATTATACTCCAAATGTTAGGACCTGTTTATGTTTTTCTTTTTCAATAAAAGTAGAAACATGTATGTATACATGTTTGGTTGAATTTTAGAAAAGGAATCTCAATTTTTTTTTTTTCTAAATTAAGCCCTAATCAGAAAATACATAAAATGTTATTCCTGTTTTCTACGGAAAATTTTGAAGATGAAATATCTACCGTGAGTGAAATGACTCCAATGCAACCATCCTTCCAAGCCCCACTGCGTGCATTATCAGTATCCAGGTTTTCATCTTATTCTTCTTTTGTTCTCTTGTATTTTTGCTCTGCAAGTCTTTTTTTTCATCTTGTTTCTTTTTTTTCTATATAAGTATCTAACTGTGCAGTTAGGGTGTACAAAGATTGTGGCCATTTGTGTATGGTTTTTGCTTCTGAATCTAATTGATTCAAGAGGTCCTGCAAATTCTAATATTCTACCTTGTAATAAATTTTAATTGGCAAGTCTTTTTGTAGTTATTTGAAGATGGTGCTAAGTTTGCAATTATTTTATTTGGTATTCATGTAAGGTTTCTGCTCTTATGAATTGCTTGGTGAAGATGGTTCGATGCATCTGTCTGAGAAGACCTTTTAGTGCATATTGTCTTGTACGAACCATAATCTATTGTCTGTATCATTTCTGTGTTCACTACTTGTGTTATGTATACTGTTGGAGGAGTGACATGTGATGTGATTCATGGAGTTTTTTGATAACCTGTTTGCATATATAGGGACCTTGTGAACAAACGTTGGGGTAAATATAAGTTTGGTAATCTTGCTTATTTTACTTTAAAGGATAATCATGGTAAAAGAGATGTAACCTTGAGGTTATTATTTTTCCACAAATGAAAAGAAATATCTCTTATTATATAATGAAATATTATCAATAGTTAGACTTATCATTTTCATATCTACTTTGTATAGATTTTATATATAGAATTTCTTCTCACTTATGTTTAAGTATCATTGCAAATACCCTTTAGAACCAAAGATGGTAAATATTTTGCTCCTACTATTTTGATTAATTTATTTTTTTTAAATATTTTGGAATCCCTTGGAGATATATATATATATATATATATATATATATATATACTTTTGATTTGATGATGAGATTTTTGTTGTTGGATTGGTTAAAATGTATTTTAATCTATTAAAGTGTTCATGGATGATGTGAAATGGTTTTGACCTTTCTGTTTTAAAATCATGAGTAGTTTTGACCTTTCTGTTTTAATGTTAAAATAATAAATTAATCAATTAATTTCATGTAAAACATAATTTTAATCTATTAAAACTCTGCTATCTTTGGAGGCTTTATTTTAATTGATTAAAAGTGTTTTAATTTATTAAAATTGTCATATTAGATCTTATATACATTCCTCATTTCAAAATCAACTAAAAAATTATTTGTTATATTGATTAAATTAGATACTATTTTAAAAGATTAAAAATATCTGAATTTATTTAAGTTTATTTTTATTATTGATAAATAGTTTCTAAATTGATATCTAATTAATTATCAAGATTTTAGTTAATTACCTTTATTTTTTTTTTCTTTAAGATTAATTTTTTTTTAATAATTTTTTTTAGAGTTATAAATATTTTACTTTCTGAGATAGAGATTAAAATGAGTTCAAAATTTCATAGAATGGTTATATCTTAATTTGAAAAGCATAATGCGTCTCATGAGTTTTTCTTTTTTGTTGTGATGATTATGTTCGAGGTGACTTTTTTCTTGTTTCTTAAATCATTTTTCAATCTTTCTATCCTTTTTGGATAAGGTTTTCTAAGTATTAACATGGTGTTACTAAGTGAACCGTAAAATCTTGTAGGGTTAAATATATAGTTTGAACTTTTACTTTTGTGGTTGTGTATTTGTAAAACTTTGAAATTATACTAAGTTTAGTTGATTGTAACTGAACAACCATAGTAATTCTTAGTATGGTATTAAGTGAATCATTATAAAATTTGTCGTTTTCATCTCTCTATCACACAATTTCACATATTCTTGAATTATTATATTTTTTTATTGAATGCACTACTATGAAGTCATCATCAAATTATGAAATTAAAAGATTTGATAAGGTTCTTATTCTAAAAAGTTAAAAATTGTGATAATTTAGTACACACCCCCTCTTTGAACACAACCCTTTGAATAGTTGGTTTGTGAAATTTGAAGTAGATGTTAGATTGAGTTTTGAATGGAGTTTTGAGTTAAATTAATGTGCGAATGAGTTTTAATATAGTTGATTTTGTTCGAGAATTGTGAATTAGGATAAATTAATTTAAATGTAGGATTTCATCACATAATTGAATTGATTTTGAATGACACATTAACTCATGTATGGTCAATTATGTTTAAAGAAGAATGAATGTGGAAGTAATGCGGTATATGATTAAATTTGAACATGTTAAGATTGTTGAAGTTGATGGAATTGGTTTTGGTTGAAATTTGAAAGTAGTGTGAGTTGTTGCATAAGGTTATTTACTGTTACATCTTCGCTCAAGCAATAACTATATTTGATAGAATTTATAGGATGTTACAATTTCTTGTTTTTCCCGTTAGTACAAAACTTATTTAAAATTTGATACAAATATGTAGTTATTTAATCTAAAAACCTTAAAAAATTAATTAGATTGAATGGATTTAATAAGAAAATTATTCAATCTGATTCAAGCCATAAAATATGAAATTAGATTAGATGAATTTAATATCAGATTAACACTAATCCAAACCGAATGATAATCATTTCATAATAATCCCATCAAATTGTTTTAATATGAAGAATTTAAAAGGAACATTTTTTTAAATCACAAATCCATGTAACACATGTGAATCAAGAATTGACATATCTAATATAGTCTTCCTGTTAAAGAAGTTATGAACTAAAACCCGTGAAAAGAATAATTTCAAACCTAAGTGATCTTGATTATACTTATAAAAAAACAACTGAACTTGATCACAAATTCATATATACAAGTGAATAAGAACTGACATGTCTAACTGAACTTGGGAACTTGTTCATTTATAAATACTTTTATAACTTAAAAAACAAAAGATTTGTTAGGATTTTGAATTATATTGTTTTAAATGTACAATTTTAATCTCTGGTTTTCTTTTCTGGAATTAATTCCTCTAAATTTTACTTTACTTCATTTTTAAAGAGCAAAATATTTAATAGGATGTGTAGTATACTATTCTAATCTCTAGATATATAGCTTTTCTGGAATTAATTCCTTTATATTTTAATTACTATAATTAAGTGAAAAATCTTAACTACTAGAGCTAAGTTACATAAATTTGAGATTAAAAACGTTTAAATGTTTCAAAACTTAAATATTTATTAAGTTTATATCAATGCAAGGTTAAAAATTGATCTTTTATAAAAACAGTTTTAAAATAATATAATAAGGTTAGCTCATAAAAAAAAGTAAGCGTTTTACATAGAAAAAAGAAGAAGATAAATTTGTAAATTTTGAATTATAAACAGGTTCAAACCGAAAGAGCTAAATTCAATTTGAAATTATTACAATAAAAAATTAAGTACGATTGAAGAAACAAAAATACTATTAAACCAAACCGTAAGCCAAAACATACAACATCAAAATTCACACAAACTTTAATAAATATTTATGAGAGAACAAAATAAAATGATTAAAAAATAATATAAATAAAATATCTCCCATAAATTCAAATTAGCATATACAAACTCAAAAAGGACAATCTCTGATTTCTCATTTTAATGGCATAAATTATTAATTCTTCGGATATTTACTAAACTTCCCAAATTAAGTTATAACCTAGTTAAATTTGCTTATACAAACCGTCCACGTAGTTTTCCACGATTCGCAACACATTATAAGCTTGTTTTGGAAATGAAGAACAACAGGTAGGTAAAAATAAAACATGGGTACAAGAAACAAAAAGGGAAGAGCGGGCACACATTCATGGGCTGAAGTGGAGAACTCTAGTTAAGTTACATAACTTCAAATGCCAGGCATTGAAGACTTACATCAAGAAAGATAGAACAGAATGAAATTGACATTCTGAAGTTTAAGCGTAAAGGCTTCTCATTCTTTTGTTTTCATTTTTGACAGACAAGGGCAACTGAAAGATAGTTCCTAAAGCCGTGATAACAAGATCATACAAAATAATAGACAATAATTTAATCCAAGTGAACCAAAAACTACAAAACTCAAAGGGAGGAAGATTGATTCTGAACCAGAGAAGAGAATATCCACACAAATCCTGGACATTTGTGAGGATATGATGAAGAGCCAGGAAACAACAGCCCCCACTCCTTGAAAGGGGGTCCTCCAATGCTGCTGCTACTAATAGGTTTTTGTTTTTGGGGTCTTCTTGTGTTGCCTTTTAGGGATGGAGTTCTTCATGCCAATGAAAAACAACAGAGCCCCAAAAAGAGCCATATTCTGCAAGGAATTATAATATATTTAACAAGTGTAAGTATACATCTGGGAACATTGTATTGAAAATAATTTTTTTTAAAAATAAGTTACTTCTCTGACCTGTGTAAATTTGATGAAAAGTTGAGTAAATTCTTTGTCCTCACTCTCATAATTGTAGAAATCATAGTGAATAGGAGTCGCAATAAGCTGATGCAGGAGCTGCAGCCACAATAAATAAATTAAATAAAGAGTCAAAACTAGAATAAGGAGCATGTGAGAAGAATATGAAATCCAATGTATTGAAGAAAATTTGAATACAAACCAGAAGGAGAGCTCCAAAAGAGCTGCCAAATATGAAAAGAACTCCTCCAAGGCCCTTCAGAGCAATAGCCCCAGCAATTAAAAGTTTCGTCTGTTCAGGACATCAACAATATCAGATAAATTCTACCATACAAGATAATATAATATGCATGCCAGATACAAAGTACATTTTTTTATGTAAACTAAGGTGATAGCTCTAATACTTTTCATGGTCAACACAGACTGAAAAATCTTGCCTGGCGAGGACCCTAAATTTGGTATGGGCAAAAGTTCAAGATAAATTGCAAATTCTATGAGAAAGTATTAAATAGATATTTATTATAGTATTTAATTAACTCACCAATTACTTTGAAATGAAGACACGATGAACAGACCTAATTTTCCAGAAAAAGATACAAATGATAGAGAGAAGGGAGACTAACATCAATCTGTGGAAGTTGAAAGCCAACTTGAGAATGCACGCGATGTGTAAATGCATCAAACTTTGGTCTGAGTGCTTTCGCTGCAGGCCCACCATCAGCTCCAAATTCATTAAATCTATAGTAAAGAAGAGGACAGAGTTAAAAAGAAACTTCACTTCAGCACAAAAAAGAGGGGATGAACTGTATATATACTTGTATAAAAAAGAAAGGTAAAGAATAATTTAGTACAACCAACCAACACCGTCACCCCCACCAAACTCACAATGAATAATTTCTAAATCAAGCACAATTTTATCGTAATAATGAAGTCACACTCAATAATTCAAAGTAACTCAATTCAGTAAGAAAGAAAACAGGATAAAGTCAACGCAGAATTGCACAAAAACACGGAAAAATATGGTAACTTTCAAACATAACGACAAATATACCATATTTCACCATAAAAACTAATCCAGAAATACAAATCTGCAGACTTGACAATAACTGACGGCTAATCTCACAATTAAGAATATTAAAAAGCAAAAATAGAATCGAGTTCCTCGCACTTCTACCAAATCTGAGCATAACTTGTTCACAAGTTCCCTCAAATTAAAAACAAGAAATCTAAGACAACAACGTTACGTAATCTAAGTAGAACAAAAAACACAAACTAAACGCAGATCTACGCGGTTATTTTACTCGGAGAAACGGTTCCAAACCTTAAACGTTACGGATCCAACTACTGCAGCATGTAAATAACTGAATCTATTAAACAAACATACGAAAAATCCACAACTTTTTACTACTTCATCTGTTTGAATTAAAATTACACAAACAACATCTTACGGAACAAATCAACTGAGGAAAAATATATGAAAAAATGAAGAAAAAAAAGAGAGTACTGACTCTTGATAAGCAGAGAGTATAAAGACGGAAGCGAAGAGGACTCTGCCAAGGAAAGAAGCGAAAGCCATTGCAATTTTGCGTTGTTTTGTTTCACTTTCTTCCGAAGCAGAGAAGAGCAAATCTAGGGCACTGTGTTTTTTCTACTACTTTTCCTCAGACAGAAAAAGAAAGAAAAAGACGAAGATTTCAAATTAAAAGAGAGAATAAGGGTAATACGGTCCTTTCTGGGCGTGGATTTTAGTCCCAATTGGGCCTCTTGTTGGGCCAACATGATAGTGTACTTTTTTAATTTTTTAATATAATTGAATAAAATTTTGTGTATAGAAATTGTTGGAAAAATTTAGTTAATATTTAAAAATAATCGTGGGAATTTAAAAGAAATTTTTTATTTCTTTAAAAAAATACTTTCATGTTAAGTAAAAATGAAAGTTGAGAATAATAAAAAAAATGTACAAAGTTTTTTAGTTCTAACACAAACTACAAACCGTGATGACATAACAAAGTTTGATTTTTTAAATGTTTGGTAGGTAAGTATGGAATTATGGAAGCTCTTTCTAAGGTAGCTACGAGTCAAATTTCTCAACCTTGGATCCAACCAGTCCAAGTAATAATAATTTTTTTAATTATTTTTTAACATTTTTTAAAAATTGAAAAGTTATATTTTAGTAAGAAAAAAATATTAGCACATAAGAAGGGTCAAACTACTGATTAAATATAGAAAATAGTTTATCTAATATATTATTTTGATTTTTCTAATATAAGATTTTACTTATATTAAAAAATATTTTTTTATATTAACTAAAATATTTGTAACTAGTGGAAGTGCATGTGCCTACTTGTATTTGTGTCATATTTTTGTTATCATAATGAAAAAATAATTATTATTGCAATGATTTTTAAAGAAAAAAATATTATTAAATTATAAAATAAATTCATTAAAATTAATTATAGAAATAAATATTTTTTTTAATTTTATTGTAGGTGATTTCTTTATATTATATAGGTGATATTTTTTACTGTGAATTGGATAAGTACTTAAATTTAAAAGAACTGTTACCTAAATAATAAATTAGGTATAAAACAAGTAATTAAAAAATCATTTATTAATGTTAGATGCAAAACTAAATTCATCTTAAATTTTAGGTTCCGGTGAACATGGTTGTGAAACTTTTTTAATACAATTTTCAATCTATAATTGAAAATTATTGGGTGTGAATCAATGTCGAATATATTGATATAATGTTTAATGAAACTAAAATTTAATTTAAATGTTTTAATTACATTTTTGGAATCTTTATTTACTAATGACAAAAAAATATACTCATAAATATTCATAAATAAATTTTGTTATGGATAAGAAATGGATATCTTAAATATATCCGCTCATTAACGGAGTTAATATGCATTATCTGATAAAAAAAAATAAAAACAAAACTACAATGTTAAATGAAGTTTAAAAATAAATGAAAAGTTTGTAATAGACTTCATTATATATAAAAAATTAAATTAATAGTATAATATAATTAATTATAAAATTATCTTGATTAAAATTTAATAATAACGAACGTAAATTAAAATTTAAAAATATTAATTATAAAGTAATTGATTTGTAAAATGAAAATAATATTAAAAAGTATATAATTTTTGAAATTGAATATATCAAAGTAATTAGTTGCAAATGATGTGGAAATATTTTTCCTAGTACGAATTAAAAAGGGTAAAAGTGTAATCCAAATTCAATTGAAAAATGAGATTTGCTTATTAAATTTAAATATATAAAAATTAAAATAAAATGTACCCATAAAACTAATATATATGCAACCAATTTGAAAGTGTATGAAAAATAACCATGTTCATTATAATGATGTAAATAAAACAACTACATCAAATTATAAAAAAATATATATTTATATTCATTCAAATTAATTATTATAATTAATGAATTAATTTTATTTTTCTTTCAAAATAGATAATGGATAAGATGAAACTTGATATAATAGGCTTCCATCTTGTCTGTTCTTAGAGTTCTTTATGAATAGGTATAGTCTACCTATGTATCGTTTTTGTTAACATATGAGTTTTGGTCTAGTCCTCCCGTATTTTTGTATTTTTTGTGTGTGTAATAATACTTTTTTCATGGTAAATGATTGTTGTTACTTGAAGTGTCAGCCTAGCTGAGCTGTGACATAGTGATGCCTAACATGAAAACTTTTATTTAAAAAAATAAAATCATCTCAATATTTTTAAATATTTAATTCTAATAATATCAATATGTCAATTGCACATGAGTTTTATTTATATATTATCTGTTTGAAGAATTAAGTGATTAAAATGAAGATATTAATAAAGAAAACATTAATATTGTTTTTGAGATTACTATTTGAATTTATGCTTAAAGTAATATGAATTTGGACTTATGTTTTAAATTTTATTTTATATATAACTTTGGAATATTATTTTATTTGAACTTATATTTTTAGATTGTAATTCTGTTTAGATTTTATTATTTTTTTAAAAAAATCTGCATATATTCATATATACCTGCAGATTTAAAACAATCTATATGCAATTTTTAAATGCATATCCATAAGAAATAAGGTGAATTATTTTATAGAGTATAAATGATGGGTAATGTAATTCCTTACATTCCTAACTTGGAACCTTCTATTTGCTACCAACACTAACCAGAGTGAAGAGAGTAATACTTTGTCAAAAGAATTTTTTTTTTCCACACTTAGAAACACAAAAGAGAAAATAAATGTAAATTAATAAAATATAAATAGATACCATGAGTGGATGGATGACATTGTTTCAAGATAAAAGTAATTTTTACGATTATTTTTATATAAACTATTTAAACTTCTAAAAATAGCTTACTATTTGTAACAATCTTTTTAAATTTATTTCAACAAATTTTATATTCACAAGTACAATATGTACTCTCATGTAATATTTTATTAAAAACACTCTATAATAATCTACTTATCTTTTTTAAGAGTATGTTTCATAAAAAGAAAGGAGGAAAATAAAAGAGGAAGAAAATTAATTTGGATGGTTTCCTTGAAAAGAAAAAAATCAATTTCAAAAAATTGCGTGACATATTTTGTTATTTCTTATTTAAGGAAAAAATATTTTTGACCAAAAATTAAATAATTCGTCATATTAAAAATATAGAAAACTACGTAATATTCATTTGTTTAATTAAAGTAATTTCTAATTTTGAGAAATTTCATAATCATAATAAATTGAATAGATATATATATATATATATATATATATATATATATATATATATATATTTGCAAAAACAGGTGTGAGATTTGTAGAGTATTCCTGAAGCGGTGCCTTGCTTCTACGACGCCGCATTGCGGTTCCTCCCTTTTGCGTCTGAGACCTTATTCTCTGTTTTTTTTATCTCTTTGTTCTATCAAATTCGCGATTCCTCTTCCAAATGAATACCCAATACGTGAAGCAATTGCTCCGTAATATCTGTATGTTCTCTTTCTTTTCTTCTCCATTTTACTTCTCCTTGATTCATTCTAGTGCTGTATTTGGAACACTGCAATCTCAGTAACAACGTTTTTAGTCTGCCCACAATTTGTGGAAATTAAAATCATGGATTGTCATTTGGTAGAAAAGAAGCTGAACATTGTTTTTAGATTGTGGATTAGAAATTGGGATGGAGATTTTTTTAGGGACCCAGACCATCATTTATTCTTCTTGTATGTCCACATTTCCTGAGTTCTATCTTGTTGTATGATAGAATAAATTACACCGACCCTTAATTTTTTTATTCATATTGATTGCACAATAGTCCCTTGATTTTCTATGGTTACGACGAAAACTTCTCTATAAAGTACACAGTGGAATGCTTATTAAGATGACTAGCAAAATGTATAAGGGTTGCTGAGATTAGTGTTTTTCAAATAATTAAGGAGATTAGTGTGATATATAAAGATTGTTGATGGTGTAATGTTTTTTAAACAATTAAGAGAGTTAATGTAGGGAAAGGAAAAAGAGAAGTATCGAGTTCTATTTAAAAAATAATAATCTCTGGAGTGTTAATGTAATTTAATTTACTCAATAAATAATGCATGTGATTTTGTCTGAAAAGATCGTGTTTCGTTGTTTAAAACCAAATATGATAACTTTCTTATAAACATGTTTTAGTGCAAACACAATTTACTTTGTTTCAAACCCAATTTTAACCCAAATTAATTTTGTAAATTCAAGATTTTTGAATGTGAAATTTACAAACACTCATCCTAATACACATTAAGCTGCTAAAGACTTAAAATCACAGTACAATAATTTATTGATTTTAATTTGTGAATATCACTTAATATTTTATTTTAATATGGTTTATGTAACTTTATCATAAATTTTAAAGAAATTGTTTTGTGGACACTCACATGTCTGATACAAATACTTGGAACCTATAATTCACGTAACACAGTTTGCCGCCTTTTGCTAATGATGATATCCTATGATCATTGGGCATCATAGGAACACCTGTTTTTTACTTTTTAAATAATTATACATGGGTGAGGGCTCACCACTGATGTGGAACTTGGGGAAGCCCGCAGGTGGCCTCCCTGGGAAGGAAGCTGGGTGGGTTTATTGCATTGTCTGAACCTACATACTCATTGCACGTGTCATAGGCTCATATAGCTTGATCAACTGGGCGGTGTCTAGAGGACAATAGGACATTTGTATAGTTGTAGAGTATATGTCATTTATGCAAAAGAATAGTTGAAAGATGCCCAATGCCCTGTCTTCAACATCAGATTTGGTGTTATCACTCTGGTTATGGGTTGATGCCGTAATGGTTAATGAAGATCAGATTGCACTAAATGTATTATCAGAATGGGTCCCAAGTTTCTATTGCCTAGTATTTAAGTTTCTTTTGTTTTTGTTAATACAATTTTCATGCTAGAAAATTCTATCCAATATTCTTATAGCTATATATCTATTACATTCAATTGAATGTGCAGATTCTACAAAAAGTTTTCTCAACCGTGAAAAACCACATTGGAACAATAGTGTTTTTATCCAGCTTCAATTGCAAAGGTCAAGAGCAGACAAGGTAGAAGATAAGCTAAAAGATGAGCAAGAAACACAACAGATTTCTTCCAAATCTACAGTTAAGAAGGCGGATGGAAATTATGGGATTAGCAAATACAGTTCTGATGATGAAGATTCCTCGGATAGTAAGTGGAAGTTAGAGCTGGCTTGGCTCTCAAGGACACTTGAACCAGCTCTGCAATTTTGTAGGTGGGCTCTGCCAACAGGTCTGTTAAGTGTTAAGTCATATTGTCATAACATTTTTCATCTGACGAAGTTAGACAGTCAGTATGACTACAAAATTGCGAGTGCCTTCCTTTAAAATAATCTCTTATAAATAAGTTGAGTTATATATATGACTCAGTTACATTATAAAAGGGTGACACAGTGCATGAGGCTTGAAGGCTTCTCTTGGTGGGGTCTAGGGAGGTAGATGTACCCGGCCTTTTGCCCTTTCAAGTGGAGAGAGTTATTCTAAGATTTGAATTATGACCTCCAGGTCACAAGAAACGACATTACCGTTGCTCTAAGGCTTGTCCCCATGACTCATTAACACTATATGACAAAAATTATTTATAGCATATGCTTTTCCTGTGCTCCATAAGCACTACTTGATCATATAATGTCTCAATTTGCTTTACAATAAAACAAGACTGACTTAGTTTTTCATGTTATGCAGGATATGAAATTGGAAAGAAACCCCCACCAAGCAATCGATCCCTTACAGAAATAATCGCCTGCATCAAAAGGAGCAAGCTTGGAATCCAGGATTGGAGCTTGAGTGACCTTACAATTGGCTTGTATCTGATCTATCTTCGTCAAGCTTCTACTCATCCATTTGAAGATATCAAAGGCATTCAGATATTGTCAGAATCAATTGTAACTTCTGAAACTGCATTTTAGTGGAAGACGGCATATATTATATTTATATGTTCACATGACATTGTGATCTTTCACTATTAATGTTAGCATATCATTGCAAGTTATTATGTTCTAGTATTATCAATATATCTTTCTGAATTTCAGGTTCAAGATCTCATATATCATATTGAGTTGGCTAAAGGTGCTTATAAGGATAGCCCTGTCATTCTTTCAAGGAACAGCATGCTAAGAGAAAGTAATGTCAAAAAATTTGTTAAGAACTCCAGTGTAATGAGACCTGCATACTATATTGGAATTGATACGCGTAAAAAGCTTGTAATTTTAGGCATAAGGGGAACACATACTTTTTATGACCTTATCACTGATATACTTTCCTCAAGTGATGGTGAAGTCACCTTTGAAGGCTATTCAACTCACTTTGGAATTGCTGAATCTGCACGTTGGTTTCTCCATAATGAGATTGAAATCGTAAGAAAATGCTTGGAGAAACATGAGGTGGGGATGATCTTACTTCATCTATTTTGTTTTTCATTTCTTTGTTTGTGTTTTTCTCATGGCATGAGATGTGGCAAACTCTTTAATAGGGATTTAAGTTAAGACTTGTGGGTCATTCTCTGGGAGGGGCTATAGCTTCTTTATTGGCAATAATGATCCATAGAAAATCACCAAAGGAGCTGGGTTTTAGCCCTGACATTGTATCTGCTGTTGGCTATGGAACTTCACCATGTGTCTCCAAAGAACTTGCTGAAAACTGCTCTGGCTATGTATCGACAGTTGTGATGCAGGTATGTGATAACATTTTTCAATGCGTGTTTAACGATATTTGATCTGAAAGAAAGTAATTAAATCTGTGGTTTTCCTGAGATGAGTAATATTCTTTTCCCAAGTTTTGTCTGTATTTATCTATTGTATTTCCTTATGACATTGTTTTTGGAAATGTACAGGATGATATTATACCTAGATTGAGTGTAGCTTCCCTAACAAGATTCAGAAATGAAATTGCTCAAACCGATTGGTGAGTGGCATTTAATTTATAATCTTGAAGTAAGCAGCCCTCCCCCGTCTCTTGTCCATTGACGGGGCATGCTGAAAGCACCAACTGCAGCTCTGCAATAGTTTTGTTGTTTTTGTATGCGTATTCTTTTATTAAAAGAGATGGGAAACTAGTTGTTTTTGGAAGTGGATAATATCTAACTGAGATGTGAGGGGGAACATGTGTATATGGTGACTGATTATTCTAACAGAATTTCTGCAACACTGTAGAGCTTCAATATCTGAAATCTACTCGGTATCTATAGCTTCCAAAGCTTAATATGTATAGGGTAGTTAAACAACAAAAGGTTTGATCATGGATATGATTTTTTCTTCAGGATGAGTGTAATTGAGAAAGAAGACTGGAAAGGCGTCACGGATTTGGTTACAAATGCAAAGCAGGTTGTGTCTTCAGTACAAGATGTAGCTCAAAAACTTGCTGATTATGCAAATTTCAGGACAAACAAAAGTTTAGCTGGTAAGCCTTTTTGCTTTACTGGTTCAAATCTTAATTGTCTCTGGAAGAGTGAACCTAGATTCCTCTTGTACAGTGGCACCATTTCTTTTTTCCCATGTCTTGTTGGGGAAGTACTTTTCTTACGCTTTTAAGCCCTGTATAGAGGCAGAATTTCATTTCAACCCCTTCCCACTGATGAGGAGTTGGCATTAATTATGTTCAAAAGTCAATCAAACTTCTTTCTTGTGCCCAAGATAAATTTATGGTGCATGCATTATTCAAGAAGTGAAAGAAATTTTTAAATGCTTGGACATCCTTTTGGCTTCTTTGAACCCAAAGGAAAACACAGAACAGTTATTTCATAATATAGACATTGTATTATATATACACATAAAAAAATGAAGGAATTGTTAACTAAATGTTAGCTTTGCAGTTTTTGACATGTTTATCATGAGATGTTTTGGTGTGTGTAAACAGTTGCTACAGAAACTCCTATGCCCTCTAAAGCTGCAAAGGAGAATTCAGTTGTCACGAAAGAGGCGGGAACTAAACCTCCAGTAATCGAGGAGTTATTTATACCTGGGACTGTTTACTATATTAAAAGGAACTTGGGATCCAAAAAGGAAGTTGGAAAGGATTTTTTTACCCTTTACAAGAGGGAACCTGGTGAGCATTTCCAGAAGATAGTTTTTTCGGGAAACTTTATCACAGACCACAGATGTGATAGCCATTATTATGCTTTGAGAGATGTTCTTAAAGGTTTGCCATGGTGTGGAGAGGAAGGTATATTTAAATAACAAATATTGTAACTTGTTTTTGTTTTAAATTATATCATTTGATTGTAATGAAACTGTACATTGTGTAGCTAATTTTCTGTGCTTAGGGTGAGCCTTAGAGTTATGCAGTCTGTGCGCAGGTGTTAGCAATAGCCAGTAGGTTAGAAGTTAGGCAATTTAGGCTCAAGTACAATAAGAATTGTGGATAGTTGATTCTATCCTAAAAAATAACGCTGAATTAGTCCCGTTACAAATGATATTCAATCATTGTTGCGTCTGTTACGTAAGTGACTCTCATGCTTTAGTTCATGTTTTGAATTTGTACATGCTTATGCTTATTGTTGTGAATTATCATTTTGAAGAGATATCTTTGAATTTCTTCATCCCTGTCTTGTCTAGTTCTGTGTATAGAGAGTATTTCATTTTCTTTTCAACCTATACAAATAGCTTTCTGCAAATGAGAAGGATGCAATCCAATATAGTGCTTTGGGTGATTTTTGGTTTGAGTTTTCAATAACTTAGGCTAAACAAGAATATATATAAATTTATGTAAAATAGTTAATTTCATTTTTTTAATATATTCTTAAAAGATTAAACTTTATTAATATACCTTTGAATAAAAATATACTGAAATTAAACATCTTTTTTTATAGATTTTCAATTGTATATCATTTAGCAAAATATTGGTTCAGCTTTGAAAATAAAAGAAAATGACTAATTAAAATGAACATTTGTCATAAACGTTTGCAGAAAATACTAAATTGGAGGCAATAAAATGATTCAAACGAAGGTGCAAATATAGATTCTAATAATATATGGAGGAAAATAATCTTAAGAATAGGTAATAAATTATTAGTAAAAGAAAGAATAGAAAACGTGAAGTTAAAGTGATGAGATATATGCACTAATGGTAGTACTTTTATTAGCCATATAAAAAGGTGTTACGAAGTATCTAATGTAATATACAAGTAATTAAAATTTGTACTCAGAAGTTTTTATTTATATATATAATACTTAATAAATTGTAACGTATATCAAAACATATTACTATTGTAAACCATGTTGGTGGATATTATATATGCATAATGGAAACATGTTTGTAAAGAAATATTTTGATTTGTAATTGTCCATGATTTTATTGTATTTTGGAACTGCTCTCTTGATTTTCTGCAATTATTGGAACTCTCTTATTAAGGTTTCCTACTTGTTTTGTCTCATCAAGCTTTCCAAGAGAATTTTCCTTTGAGTCATAGAATGTCCTTCATCCATTGTTTCATCAATACATCCAATCCTATCTTCTAAGTTGGTTTTCATTTTTTTTAATTGCACAAATCGTTACTTGAGCTATAAAGCTTGAACATTCTCATTTTTTTCTTTAGTTTTTCCTCCTTTGGCCATTTTTCAGTGGCCGCATCATTCTCCATGAAAACCCTTAATTAGGATGCATCTTTTTCCCGCTTAAAATTAAAAACATAGGTATCCTCAAAAGTGAATGACTTATCACAATAATTTTTTTTATCTAACATGGATTGACATCTTCAGTAACATTAACCATAAATACTGGCTCAGGGTAGTATAACTTATAATCATTGCTCAATTGTATTTTCTCATCTTTTAACAAAATATCAAAAAATTTATCTACTTCAATAACATTGAAACTAAAAATTTGGTCCACAATATTATCTTTTACTTCTCTTGATTGTTGTAACTGATAAATATAAGGTGAACCTATTTTCAATTGTGCTAGATTGATCCCATTTTTTTTCATATAAAATATCACCCTTTTTACTGGTTTCATGTTCATAAATATTGATAGTTTCAACGCGTATATATTATTCCATATTTCTTTGTTGAACTATCATAATTTTAATAATAATAAAAAAAGTGGACTTTATTTGTTTGATCATTGTGACTGTATTTGTTAATTGTGACATACTCTAAGATGTTGATTAAGGGCTAATATGCAAATATATATGAACATTAAACATGAGTATAATTATATAATCAAAGCCCACCAGACATGCCAATATGTTTTATTTACTCTATTAAGTTTTTCATTTAACTAAAACTAAATATGATTTATAAGTTAATTTTATTTATACTCATCAAGAATAAACAAACTTATGTAAAATAAAGGTAGTTTTCCGACGATCGATTACCTACGAATGTTGGTGGTGGCGAATTATTTTCGTCGGTAACTTTTTCATTCGTCGGTAATGTTGAAAACATAAATTAAAGCTTGAGTTATTAGCAGATATATGTATCAATAAAATACTTAGAGTTTCAATAAATAAATATTTCAATATTATTATCTAAAATAAAAAAATTCACACTAAAAGCATACTGTTATGCATAAAAACTTAAATTATAAATATAAATTATTAAACTAAAAACTTTTAATGAATTATTATTATAGAAAATAATATTGATTTTATAAACCTGTACACATAAATAATTTTATATAATAAATTAAAATAATAATAAAAATATTATTTAATTATTTTATGTAATAAAATTAAATAATATTTTATATTATAATTAATTAATAAATAGAATTTTTATTATTAATTGAGTGAAATTAAGAATTAATATTGAAAATATGTATTTATTGAGATTTTTAATGTTGCTGACAGATTTTATAATATTATATTTTGTTCTAGTGTTATTACTTAAGGTAGGACCAAATTCATTCCTAATCATAATTAAAATAGAGAAATGATAGCATTATTTATCTTACAACAACATACCGGACTACTCAAATATTAAACTTTATGAAAATAATTTGGCTGTTGAAATACAATTTTATAAAATTGATTAGTTATTTCTTTTTCAGAATATAGTATTTATTTTATAAGATATTCTTTAGTTATATAATCAAATTTAATCTGAATAGATAAGATTGATTTTTCTTTTGTAGATGAATGGAGGATGTGGTGAGTGGATTTGATGTGATGGAATGTAATTTTGTTTATGGACCAAATCATAAATAATAATGAATAATAAATAGCATGGGGACCAACCTATTAGCTTCATATGTGGCATTTTTTTCTTAACTTCCGAAACATGTCTACAAAAATTGTACCCTTTTTATCAAATCCATTCTTACAAACTTTTCATCCCCTTCAATATTATTATTTCATTTATTTAGTACTATATCATTATCATCTTTTCTTCCAAAACTTCTCATTCTAATAATTTCTTAATTCAATATTTTACTTCATAATTTTGGAACTCAACTTTTCTTCACTCCATCAAATTGAATTTCTCTTAATTATTTTTGAAATATATATCACTTATATATATATATATATCACTTATTTGTAATATCTTAATTTTTATACATATTTTTTCTGGATATATATATTATTATTTAAAAAATTTGGATTTTCTTAATATATCTTTACTTTCGCGAGTCAATTTATTTCAACCTAACGTAAATATATTTAACATACACAATCATTTACTTTAAAGCATTTACGTAAAGTTAACCGTCATCAAACACTTCCAATTACTTTGTAACATTTGTGTATTTTTGGTAGATGAGTAATCATAAGAAAATTGGAAAAATCTCCCTTAATGAGATCAAAAGGTACTATATTCATAAAAAAAAACAACGGAACAAATAAGAAAAAAAAAGTATTAATTTGAGCAGTTTGAAAGTTCTTAATTTGTGTTAAGTGAAAATGATCTCAAGTTCTTTATATTATAAAACATTATAAATTATTTTGACAAACTTGAGAACAACTCTCTTCTCATTACAACATCATATTTTTGTTTCACTTTTAAGGCAGCATATTCTTTACATATTTAAATTCAAAAAAAATTATAATTTTCTTAAAATAAGATTTTTAAGCTTTAATCATCCTACCCCTCCATTAGGAATGCTAAAATGTGTCGGTATAGTTCATTTTAGCCAAATCTTCTGTTGGCCTATAAAAACACAATGAGAGGAGCTAGGTAAATTAGAAATCTTTTGTCTTATCTGTTTTTTTTTTTAAAAAAAATTTGTTTCTCTTCTTCTATTTTTTAAAATTTTATTTTACTATATTAAAAACACATTTAATCATATAAATGTCTTCTAAGTTTTTAATTGATTAATTAATGATCTAATTTGGATAAATTAAAATTATTATTATCTTTAAGTTACAATATAATTACATATTTATATGCTTTAAATAATATAATATACAAAATTAATCTTTAAACTATTTTTAATTTTAGTTTTAAAAAATAGATTGGCTTATTAAACTGTCAATGTTATATGTACTATACAACTAATGATATATAGTACATATAACATTATTTCTATTACAACCAAACCAATGTTATCACTAGTACAAAATTTGAAAACAACGACTATTTATTTAGTGCGGCTTTGCGTTTAAACGCATTTGTAAAAAATGCGGTGGCATTTTTGTAATTAAATTGATTTACAACCGCATTTGTAAATCAATTAAAATGAATTACAAATGCGGTCTTTACTATGACCGCAGTTGTAATTCATTTTAATTGATTTACAAATGCGGTCTTACCCTAGAACCGCATTTGTAAATCAATT